>Ga0210390_10000103_pt1 | contig 85339 bp, 87 predicted proteins | sample IncBWH11OmetaG_FD_161050 | JGI IMG/M metagenome (GOLD analysis project Ga0210390, IMG submission 161050) | Forest soil microbial communities from Barre Woods Harvard Forest LTER site, Petersham, Massachusetts, United States - Inc-BW-H-11-O ...
TATCTTCCGGCAGCATCATCGGCTGATCCCGGTCCACCGGCTTGAACTGGCGTGCCATAAATCCATTCTGCCAGCATTAACACCAGAAATCCGGCAGACCGAGTTTTGCAACAGGCCCTATTGGCAGCTGAACGGGACATTCATCCGGGTACGGTAGCTGCGTGCAAGGAGGCATATCCGGACATAACCTGCAAATCGGTCGGCCAAATAGCTGCCTAGCCGTGACGCTTGACGCTGTTCTGGCCAAACCGGCGTCAGTAAGACGCGGGCGTCCTCGACGGCGGGCCTGCCTTAAGTCATCGCTCGCACGCAGTGAAGATACCCAACCGCACCTCCTGCAGCGCCCGATCAGCGATTCCTCATGTGGAAACATCACCACCGACGGGGTGCACTCCTGCCTTCGTGGTGGCGCTCAGGAAAGTCCGAGGCTCGGGTCGCTGACGCTCGGCCGGCCCGTCTCGACGTGGCCGGCTAGTCGGCGCAGGTACCGGGGGTCCGCATCCGAGGTCACCGACACGTCGTACCAGCCGCCGCCGAACGCGCTCGGCGCCGTGACCGTGACCGTCGAACCCGGCCGTGCGGTCACCTGTGATTGGTGACCGTCGTACGCGCTGGTCAGCGTCAGCCGCACGGCGACAGAGGAAGAGTTCGTGATCGCCAGATCCAGCTCGCCCCGCGCGGGGCTGGCCGTAATGTCGGGCCCTTCGCCCGCGAACTCCCGGTAGAAGCCGTTCGGCCCGTGCACGCGGATGTCCTCACCGGCAGGCGCGGGCCACGAACCGGTGATCGCCTCGCCCGCCCCGACCGTATAGTCGCGCGGCGCCGAGCCAGAGGTCACGTGGAACACCGCGCCGACCCGGCCCCGGCTGGCGAACGTGATCGTCGCCGTGCCGCCGGAGACGACGCCGTCGGCGCGCAGGTCATACGGCAGCGGCCGGGCCAGGCGCACACCCGGCTCCTGCGCCGGGAGCGACCCCACCGCGGGCGGCGCCGGGTAGTAGGAGGGGTGCCGCTGGTCGTCCGGCGGCACGTAGGCCGCGGTGGACGGCAGCGCAGGCACCGAGGACTGCCGCTGCGCGAAGTCGAACGCGCTCGTCAGGTCACCGCAGATGGCGCGCCGCCAGGCGGAGATGTGCGGCTCGTTCACGCCGAAGCGGCGCTCGATGAACCGGATGATCGAGGTGTGGTCGAACACCTCCGAGCAGACCCAGCCGCCCTTGCTCCACGGCGAGATCGCCAGGAACGGCACCCGCGGCCCGAGGCCATATGGGCCGGGAGTGAACGAGTTGACATTGGTGCCCGTGTCGACGTAGAACTCCTCCGCCGTCGAGACGGTGGAGCCGCCTGCCGAGGGCTGGTTGGCCGGGATCGGCGGGACGACATGGTCGAAGAAGCCGTCGTTCTCGTCGAACATGATGAGGAAGACCGTCTTGCTCCAGACGTCGGGGTTCGACGTCAGCGTGTCGAGGACCTGCGACACGTACCAGGCGCCGTAGTTCGCGGGCCAGTTCGGGTGCTCGCAGAACGCCTCAGGCGCGACCACCCAGGAAACCTGCGGCAGCGTGCCGTTCGCCACGTCGTTTTGAAGGATGCCGAAGAACGTGCCGCCGTTGGCCACGTTCGTCCCGGTGAGAGCGCTCTGGTACAGCGGCGAGCCCGGCGCGGCGTCCTGGTACTGGAAGAAGTACAGCAGCGAGTTGTCGCCGTAGTTGCCGATATAGGCGTCACCGGTCCAGCCCCAGGAGCCCGCGGCGGTCAGGCCGTCGCCGCTGTCCTGGTAGATCTTCCACGAGACCCCGGCCGCCTGGAGGCGCTCGGGGTACGTCTGCCAGTCGTACCCGGCCTCGGTGTTGTCCAGCACGGGGCCGGTCGGGCCCTGCGAGCCGTCGGTCCCGTCGTTCCCCGCGTAACCGGTCCACATGTAGTACCGGTTGGGGTCGGTGGCGGTGAGCAGGGAGCAGTGGTAGTTGTCGCAGATCGTGAACGCGTCCGCGAGCGCGTAGTGGAACGGGATGTCGTCGCGGGTCAGGTGCGCCATCGTGATGTTGGTCTTGGCCTGCACCCACTGGTCGTACGCGCCGCCGTCAAGCGCCTGGTGCGTGGTGTTCCAGTCGTGGGCGAGGTCCGCGATGAACTGCAGCCCCAGGTCTGGGGCGGTCGGGTGGAACGGCCACACGCCGTCCTGGTTCCAGACCGGCTGCCCGCTGGGCTGCAGCGCCGGATGCGGATCGCCGAACCCGCGCACGCCGCGCAGCGACCCGAAGTAATGGTCGAAGGACCGGTTCTCCTGCATGAGAACCACGATGTGCTCGACGTCCTTGATCGTCCTCGTGCGGACGGCAGGGGAGATCGCGGCAGCCCGCGCGACGCTGGAAGATAGTGCGGTGGCTGCGACGGTGCCACCGGCGATCTGAAGGAACCGTCGGCGGTCGACGGGGCGCATGCGAGTCATGCGGCAATGCCAGCACCTTCAAACAAACACAAGATGACGTCCGAACGGCGGGTGCGTGGAACTTTGGAGGGTTCGGCGACTCAGTGGCGGTGGCCCCGGCGTTCCAGCCCGGTCAGGCGCAGCAGGAGCAGTAGCACCCAGGCGCCGATGATCGACCCGATGAGGCCGACGGGGTGGAAGCTATGCACGCTCAGCTTGTGGTACTCGACGAGGTTCTGCAGGAATCCGCCGACGAAGGAGCCGACGATGCCGAGCACGATGGTGCCGAAGATCCCGAGAGAGTCACGACCTGGCATCAGCAAGCGCGCGATGGCGCCCACGATCAACCCGACGATCAGCAGCACGACGATGAAGACAACCATGGTCAGATGGCTCCCCTCTATTCCGCGGGTTATGCCCCGTTGATGAGGATATTCGCCGTGCGCCCTGCTATCCCCGGCCCATCCCCGCCCCAGCCCGCTTGATCGCCTGCAGCGTGTAGGTGCACGGCAGCCGGGACGGGTGGTCGGCCAGGCGCCATTCGCCGCCGCCGATCTGCTCCATCTTCCCTGGCAGTGCGTTCCACGGCGCGCTGTCATGCTCGGTGAACGCGGTGATCTCCAGCCCCGCCTCGAGCAGCGCCGTGACGGTCTCGCCGAGTCCGTGGTTCCACTCATGGGTGGTGGTCTGCGAGAAGATCACATCGGTCGGGACGTACGTGCCGCCCTGGACGAACACGTTCGGCTCAGGCCGCTCGAAGTAGGGGTACTTCACCACGAGCAGATCGTCGGCGCGCTCATCGTCCAGCGTCCACAGCATCGGGTGGCCCTCGCGGACGAACAGCCGGCCGCCCGGCCGCAGCAGCGACGCCACCACGAGCGCCCAGCGGCGGATGTCCGGCAGCCAGCACAGCGCCCCGATGCCGGTGTACACCAGGTCGAAGCCGTCGTGGGGCAGGACGTCGGCCGCCGCGTACACGTCCGCGTGCACGAACGTCGCGGACACCCCGGCCGAGTCGGCGAGCGCTCGCCCCGCCGACACGGCCGGCGCGGAGAAGTCCAGCCCGGTCATCGACGCGCCGAGGCGGGCGAGCGAGACCGTGTCGGTTCCGATGTGGCACTGCAGGTGGACCCCGCGCAGCCCGTGTACGTCGCCGAGCCGCGGCAGGTCGAACCGGACCACGTCGGACAGGAACGAAGGATCCGTAGCGAAGCGCTCGAGCGCGTAGTACTCCGACGCCACGTGCGCGGGCACCCGTTCGTCCCAGTTCGCGCGGTTGACGTCCCCGTAATCAGTCACACAGGAACCCTCCCACTGGGACGCTGATAACAGCAACATGCGGCGGCGCGCCGCCGCATCCGCTACGCCGGCGTCCCCGTTCCCGTGGCCGTGACCGCGTCCGCTACGCCGGCGTCCGGCTCGCGCAGCGGGAAGTGGCACGCGGCCATGTGACCGAACGCCGTGAACGGCCGCAGCGGCGGCTCCTCCCGCGCGCACAGCTCCTGGGCGAACGGGCAGCGCGTCCGGAACCGGCAGCCCGACGGCGGCGCCACCGCCGACGGCAGCTCGCCCTGCACCCCCTGGTGCTCCTTCGCCCGCTCGAGCGACGGGTCCGCGACAGGAACGGTGTCGATCAGTCCCTTGGTGTACGGGTGCACCGGACGGAAGTAGACGTCGGAGGCCGGCCCGACCTCGACCAGCTTGCCCAGGTACATGACGCCGATCACCGAGGCCATGTAACGGACGACCGACAGGTCGTGCGAGATGAACAGGTACGTCAGCCCGTGCTCGCGCTGCAGGTCCCGCATCAGGTTCAGGATCTGCGCCTGGATCGACACGTCCAGGGCGGACACCGGCTCGTCGGCGACGATCATCGACGGGCGCAAGATCAGCGCGCGGGCCAGCCCGAGCCGCTGCCGCTGGCCGCCGGAGAACTCGTGCGGGTACCGTTCGGCGGCCGCGGCGGGCAGGCCCACCTCGTCCAGGATCGCCGAGATCCGCTTCTGCTGCTGCGACCGGCTGCCGTCGCGCTGGATCACCATCGGCTCACGCAAGATCGTGGCCACGCGCATCCGCGGGTCCATCGAGGCGTACGAGTCCTGGAACATCAGCTGAACCATCCGGCTGTTGTGGCGCCGCTCACGCGTCGACATCTTCGCCAGGTTCTTGCCGTTGAGCACGATCGACCCGGCGCTGGGCTTTTCCAGCCCCACGATCAGCCGCCCGATCGTTGTCTTGCCGCACCCGGACTCGCCGACCAGCCCGAACGTTGACCCGGCTGGCACGGCGAACGACACGTCGGCGACCGCCGACACCGCCCCGATCTTCCGCTGCATGACCGCGCCGGCGGTGACGGTGAAGTTCTTGACCAGGTGGTCCACTCGCAGCAGCGGAGTCAGGGCCGAGGCGGTCCCGGCCCCGACCGCGGCCACCAGGGCACCGTTTCCGGCGGGGGCGACGACCGGCTGGTCTTCGGCGACCGACGCGAACGGCGTCTTGGCGTCGCGCACCTCTTCCGGCGACCCCACCGGGAAGAAGCAGCGGAACTCGTGTGAGACGGCACCCTCCGTTAGGGACGGCTCTATCTCTTTGCATTTGTCCTGGGCGTACCGGCAGCGCGGAGCGAACTTGCAGCCCGTCGGCGGCGCCGTCAGGTCCGGCGGCTGGCCGGGGATGTTGTACAGCCGCTTGATGCCGACCGATTCGTCCGCCGCCTTCTCCGGCAGCGCCTCGAAGAGAGCTTCCGTATAAGGGTGGCGCGGGTTGGAGAACAGCCGCTCGGTAGACGTGATCTCCACGATCCGCCCGGCGTACATGACCGCGACCCGGTCCGCGCGCCCGGCGATCACGCCGAGGTCGTGGGTGACCAGGATCACCGCCATGCCGAGCCGGTGCCGCAGGTCGTCGATCAGCTCGAGGATCTGCTTCTGGATCGTCACGTCGAGCGCGGTCGTCGGCTCGTCGGCGATCAGCAGCTTCGGCTCGCAGGCCAGCGCCATCGCGATCACGACGCGTTGGCGCATGCCGCCGGAGAGCTGATGCGGGTAGTTCTTGATCCGCTCGGCGGGCTTCGGCATGCCGACCAGGCCGAGCACCTCGACCGCGCGGGCCAGCCCTTCGGCCTTGGACGCCCCGCGGTGCAGCCGGACGGACTCGGCGATCTGCTCGCCGATCGTCATCGTCGGGTTCAGCGAGGTCAGCGGGTCCTGGAAGATCATCCCGATCTGGTTGCCGCGGACCTGGCCCATCTTGTCCTCGGACAGCGCGGCGATGTCCTTGCCGTCCAGGTAGATGTGCCCGCCGGTGATGTACCCGCCGCCGGGCAGCAGGCGCATGACCGACAGCGCGGTCATCGTCTTGCCGCTGCCGGATTCGCCGACGATGCCGAGGCACTCGCCGGCGTTGACGGTCAGCGAAACGCCGTCGATGGCGTGCACGGTGGCCCTGCGCAGCCGGATCTCGGTGTGCAGGTCCTGGATATCGAGAAGCGGGGCCATGAGGTCCTTTCAGCGCCGCTGCAGGCGGACTTCGAAAGAGTCGCGCAGCGCGTCGCCGATGAAGTTGATAGCGATGACGACGAGGATGATGGCGATGCCGGCCGGGAAGATCTGCCACCAGTAGCCGTCGTAGACGGCGTTCAGGCCCGCGTTGAGCATGCCGCCCCAGTCGGTCTGCGGCGGCCGGATGCCGAGGCCGAGGTAAGACAGCGCGACGACCAGCAAGATCGCGTCCGCGACCTGGAAGGTGGCGTTCACGATGATGGTGCCGACCGCGTTCGGCGCGATGTGCCTGAAGACGGCGCGCGTCGAGCCGCCGCCCATCACGCGCATCGCCTGCACGTAGTCGCGGACCCGCAGCGACAGCGCCTCGCCGCGGATCAGCCGGGACGTGGTCAGCCACGAGGTGAGCGCGATCACCAGGATGATCTCGATCTCGGTGGGCGGGAACAGTGACACCACGACCAGCGCGAGGAACAGCGTGGGGATCGACAGCAGCGCGTCGACGAGCCGCATCATGACCGAGTCGGTGATGCCGCCGAAGTACCCGGCGATCGCGCCCCACAGCGTGCCGAGGGCGGTGGCGATGACGGCGGCGGCCAGGCCGACCTCGAGCGAGATCTGGCCGGCGACCATGAGCCGGCCGAGCTCGTCGTAGCCGTTCTGGTCGGTGCCGAGCGGATGCCCGGGACCCGGCGCCAGGTTCTCGTTCGCCAGGTTCACGTGAATCTGGTCGGTGTGGTAGAACAGCGGCCCGAGGAAGCAGAACCCGAAGATCAGCACGAGCAGCGCCACGCCCACCAGCGCGAGCTTGTTCTCGACGAACACCTCGAGGCCGCGCATGAACATGCTGCGCGGCTTGGCGGCAGGCAGGGTCCCTGGGGCCTGTGCTTCGGGGGCCGGGGTGGCGGTAGTGGCGGTCATGAGCTCACGTACCTAACCCGCGGGTCGAGCGCCGCGTAGGCGATGTCGGCGAGCAGCGATCCGACAACGGTGGCGATCGCCACCACGATGATGAAGCCCAGCAACACCGGGTAGTCCTGCCGCTGCGCGGACTGGTAGAACAGGTAGCCCATGCCGGGGTAGTTGAACACTGACTCGGTGATCAACGCGCCTGCGAAGATCGCCGGCAGCGACAGCCCCAGCAGTGTGGCGATCGGGATCAGCGAGTTCCGGAAAACGTGCCGCCAGATCACCCGGCGCTGCGAGGCGCCCTTGGCCCGCGCGGTGCGCACCCAGTCCTCTGTCAGGTTGTCCAGCATGGCCGACCGCATGTACCGGCTGAACAGGGCGATCGTCACGAGGGCCAGGGTGACCACCGGCAGCGTCAGGTCACGCCAGTCGGACAGATCGTTCCAGACGCCACCCTGCGGTGCCTCCGGCCCGAACCAGCCGAGCTTGACGGAGAAGACCAGGATAAGCACGGTGCCGACGAAGAATGTCGGGGCGGCGTAGAACAGGAACGACAGCCCAGTGAACGTGTAGTCGACCGCCTTGTTCCGCCGCACCGCCTGCCAGATGCCGATCGGCACAGCGACGATCAGCGCGAGGATGGTGGACAGGCCCACCAGGATGATCGTCTTCGGCAGCCGCTCACCAAGCAGCGAGGCGACGCTCTGGTCCAGCGTCCAGGAGAACCCGAGGTTGCCCTGGAGCAGGTGGCCGAGCCACAGCAGGTACTGCTGGAACCACGGCTTGTCGAACCCGTACTGGGCGTTGAACTGGGCCAGCACCGCCGGGTTACGGTACGCCGCCGGGCCGAGGACGGCGATCGCGACGTTGCCGGGGATCAAGCGCAGCAGGATGAACGTGATGATGGTGACGATCAAGACCACGATCGCCGCCTGCAGGATCCGCCGTATCAGGAAGCCGAGCATCGTAACCCGCCAGCCCTAAATTGTCCGGAACGAAGTGGTGTGGCTGTGCGGGGGCCCCAGGAACCCCTGACGCCCCCGCACGGACTGCAACTAACTGCCATTGACGAAGTACCAGTTCTCCGGGTTGAGGTTGAGTGTGGTGGACTGCGGGATCACTCCGCGCAGGTTGCTGGTGATCTCGGTGAGCTCGTACACGCCGTTCGGCTGCCAGACCACGGGCACCTGCTTGGCCAGGAAGTCCTGCCAGCTGTCCAGTGGTCCCGTCGAGGCGGTGGTCAGCGTCGCGTTGATCATCGAGTCGTTCTGCGCGTTGGTGTAGCCGCCTGAGTTGGCGCCCGAGCCGGACAGGAACAGCGTCTCGCCTGACGGGTAGTAGTCAGGGACGAACGTCCAACCGCCGCCCCAGTTGCCCATGTCCCAGTTGCAGGAGATGTGCGCGACCACGCAGTTGCCCGCCGCCAGGGCGGTCACTTGGTTGAACGGCCTCGGGTCCAGGGACAGCTTGATGCCGATCTGCGAGGCGTTGGACTGCAGCTGCGTCATCTCCTGCTCGATCCAGGTGGTGCCCGTCGCGTACGGCAGGGTGAACGACAGCCCCTGGCCCTGCTTGATGCCCGCGCCGCACTTGGCCGGGTCGGTGCAGGTGGTGACGCCGTTCGGCACGACGGTCCAGCCGTTGCTGGTCAGCAGCTGCTTGGCCATGGTCGGGTTGTACGGGAACGGGTCCCCGGCCTTGCCCTGCGATGACAGGTACGGGTTCGGCGGGTAGGTGCCGACCGGGCCGACCGTGAACTGGCCGTACCCGTGCAGCGGACCCGAGATCACCGCGGCCTGGTTCATCATGAGCTGCAGTGCCTCGCGGAAGTACAGCTGCTTGATGATCGGGCCATTGCCGGTGGTCGACTGGTAGTTGAGCGGGAAGTAGTTGATCGACCAGGAGTACAGCGGGTCGAGCGTGTACCCGTTGACCGGGTTGTGGCCGACGGTCGCGTTGGACGGCTTGGGCGGCGCGTCCGTGGTCGGCAGGTAACCCACGTCGATCTTCTGGCCGCCGGTCGCGCCGGCCTGCAGCACGTTGTACTCCGCGTTCTCCGTGGTGAACGGGACTTCCTCGAACTTGGCCAGACGCGCCTTCTGCGGTCCGGAGTACGCCGTGTTCGGCACGAACGTGGAGTTGCCGTCGGAGTTGAAGGCGGAGAGCTTCCACGGGCCGTCGACGACCGACCAGATCGGCGAAGAGGCCCAGCCCGACAAGTTCTTGGACTGGCTGTCCAGGTAGCTGTAGACCGCGGCGCAGTCGCTCACGGTCGTGGTGCAGTGGCTCGGCCCGGACGCGGTCCTGTCCCAGGCCTCTGGCATCGGCGTGATCTGGCTGAGCTCGTTGTAGGTGAACCACTGCGGGTTGTACGCCTTGTTCATCGTCATCTGCACTTCAGTGGCGTTGACCGCCCTGACGTTGCTGACGTTGGTCGGGAACCCGCCTGGCACGAACGCGCCCCAGTCGGTGCTGGCGACCGCCTGCATCATGTGGATCCAGAACAGGACGTTGTTAGCGGTGACGGTCTCGCCGTTGGACCACTTCCAGCCCTTGAGGTGGATGGTCACCTGGTTGCCGGTGTACTGCGGCGCCTCGGCCACGCTGAGGCTGGTGTTCAGTGTCGGGCTCGCGCCGTTGCCGAACCAGTACAGCGGCCGGTACATCAGGTACTGGAAGTACTCAGCGTTGACCACGCTGAAGTAGGTGCTGCTGTCGAACGGGAAGATGTAGTTCGGCACGGTGGACGGCGGCAGCGCGTACGTCGCGGTGCCCCCCGCCACCGGCGTTCCCCCGGTGGCGGCTGCGCCGCTGGGTGAGCTGCTGTTGCTGCTGCAGGCTCCCGCGACTACCGCCAGGACGGCCACGCCGGCTGTAGCCAGCAGGGCGCGGCCCTTGCTACGCCTGGATGGGAAGGCTCCCATGTTGGGCGGCTCCTTACTCCTAGTAGCCAACGGCGCCCGGCGTTCGGGGAACCCCGCCCGACGTGCTGACCTCCGATATGTCCCAATTTTATCAACACGGTCCGCGAGTTGGTGCTCGCGGGTCTTGGTTCTGCCGTGCTGTTGTCTTCGCGAGTATGTCTACGCTGAGTACCGAAGACGGCGACGAGCGCCGGACAGCACCCTTGCTCGGTGCCCGGCGCAGCCCCCCAGGTAGACCGGTTGTATTGCCCCCGAACGCAGACTTCCCCCTCACTCGCAATATAAGCAGCTTGACGCCCAGGCATCAAGCTATGGCTAACGCAACGTAACGTTCGGGTAGCGTGGGCGCTCGGTAAGTCTTTCGATGATCCAACAAGAACCGACAAGACGGGATAAGTCCGCCTGCTCTAGCGCCGTCTGCATTGGCCGGAATTTTACCTGGGTCTCGGCCAGCTCGGCGGCCGGGTCGGAGCCGGCCACGATGCCGCCCCCCGCGAACAGCCGCGCCCGGTTCCCGGCGATCTGGGCGCAGCGCAGCGCGATGCCCCACTCGCCGTTGCCCTCGGCGTCCATCCAGCCGACCGGGCCCGCGTACCGTTCCCTGTCCATGTTCTCGAGTTCCCTGATCAGCTCGACGGCTGTGCTGGTAGGGGTGCCGCCCACCGCGGCGGTGGGGTGCACGGCGGCGACCAGGGCCAGCGCGGAGCGGTTCACGGCGAGCGTGCCGTGCACCCGGGTGCCGAGGTGCTGGACGTTGGCGTACGTGATCAGCTCAGGAACTTTTTGTACCTCGAGGGTCTGGCACAGCGGCGCGAGCGCCTCGCGCAGCGACGCGACGGCGTAGCGGTGCTCCTCGTTCTCCTTGACCGAGGACGTCAGCTCTTCGCCCAGCCGCGTGTCTTCCGCCGGGGTCGCGCCGCGCGGCTTGGTGCCGGCCAGCACCAGCGAGCTCACCTCGCTGCCCCGCCTGCGGATCAGCAGTTCGGGAGTGGCGCCCACCAGCCCGGCGCAGGCGAACGTGTAGCAGTCCGGGTACCTGGCGGCGAGCCTGCGCAGCAGCACCCGCGGGTCGATGGGGGCGTCGGCGGACGCGAACAAGTCCCGGGCGAGCACCACCTTGCGCAGCTCGCCGTTTTTTATCCGCTCCACGGCGGCGGCGACGGCTTGTTCCCACTCCGGCGCCGTCAGCGACCCGTCGTGCCAGCGGACTCCCTCGGGCGTCGTCCCGAAATCCGTCGCAGAGCCAACTTCAGCCCCACAGTCACCAGTGGCCCGGGAGCCCTGCTCGACGATCGTCGTCAGCCAGGCGGCGCCATGGCCGTCGCGGCCGATGACCACGCGCGGCACGACGAGGACGGAGCCCTCCGAGCAGTCATCGAACGTGAAGCTGCCGAACGCGACAAGTCCAGATCCGTGGCGGCGCGCGTCGTCCCTGATGTCCGCGCCCTCGAACACCTCGCGCAGCCACTTCTCGCCGGCGGTGAACCTGTCTTCCCCGGCCGGCAGCGTCACCCGGGCCGCCTCACCCCAGCCCGCCAGGCCCGCGCCATGCCGGATCCACGCCGCGGGGGCCAGGTCGGGAAGCCGTCTGAGCAGGTCGCCGTGATCGGGCACCGGCACGCTGTGCACAACAAGGTGCTCGCCGTCTGTGTCCCGTCCGGCCTCTCCTGGTTGCCCGGCCCCGCCCGTCCGCCTGGCCTCTCCCGACCGCCCGGCCCCGCCCGTCCGCCCGGCCTCTCCCGGCCGCCCGGCCTCTCCCGTCCGCCCGGCCTCTCCCGTCCGCCCGGCCCCGCCCGTCCGCCTGAGCCGTCCCCCCCGCCCCGCCCCGTCCAGCTGACCGTCGGTGTCGCGATAGTTCCCGTCCGGCTCTGCCATGAGAGGCAATTGTAATGGTCAGGTTAGGAAAGGCGGCTCCGCGGGCTCGCCATCGTCGCTTTCCGCCACTTACTCATCGGGCGCGAGCATCCGGGCCATGGCCGGCAGCACACCAGGCGCGACCCGGCAGTACACCCAGGTCCCCCGGCGCTCGGAGATAATCAGGCCCGCCTCCCTGAGCTTCTTCAGGTGATGGCTGACAGTGGGCTGTGACACCCCAACGTTCTGTATGTCACAAACCGAGGCTTCCCCGGCGCCCTGCGCCGCCACCCGGGAGAAGAGCCGGAGCCGAACCGGGTCGGCCAGCGCCTTGAACATGGCAGCCATCCGCTCGGCGTCCGAGGCCGAAAGCTCCGCGGCGCCAAGCGGTGGGCAGGGAAACTCGGGCGCGCGTTCAGCGATGACTTCCGTCGCATTTGTCATGGGCTAATACTCACGGCATGAGCGGTCGCCTGCAGCCGATCCGCCAATAACGTGACATCACGTATATCTAAGTGTCGTTCAGCGCTCCGGTCAGCATTCGCCGCTCATTGTCGCCGCCCCCCTGGCCAGTACGGATTCCGCTCCGTGAGGCCGGTTTCCAGCGCGGAATCCGCTTAGCAGGCGGCCATCCGCTGTCGTGTTCCTCCTTGTTCCACTGCCGCGTACACCGATCCGACTGCATAAGTAGCAGTTTCCCCTTTGCACGGGGAAATGGTTACCCGGTGGTAGTCAAAATGCTTCGCCCAAGGTAACCCCGTAAACGCCGCCCGGCTCCAGCGAGCCCGGCTCCGCTCGCACTCCCGGCATCGCGGGCCGTTACCGGCCAATGCGAACTCCCACTAGTCACAAGATTCCCTGCTGTTCAATTTTGTTTACGCCTGCCTCCCTGTTACCGGCCGATGAATCGCCCAGCGGCGGCGCTAGAGGAGCGTGAGCTGCTCGTGGTCGGCGGGCGATGCCGGGGTGTCCGCCGACGGACTCGCGGCAGGCGGCTCCGGCGGCGTGCCGGCGGGCTGGGGGCTCGATTCCGCCGGCCTGGACCCGACCGAGTCCGCGGGGGAGCGGATCGCTCTCGCTTCGCGCGGCGTGCCGCGGCCGACGCCGTACTTGTCGGCTAGCTCGCGGACCTGGCCAGCGATGCGGGCCTGGTATTCCTTCGGCGCGTAGGCGCCCCGGCGGTACAGCTCCTCGTATCGTCCGGTCAGTTCCGGGTGGGCGGTGTGCAGCCAGCTGATGAACCACTCGCGCGTTCCCGGCCGCAGGTGCAGGACGATCGGGGACACATGCGTCGCGCCCGCCTCCGCGACTCGCCTGACCGCCGCGTCGAGCTGGGCGGGGGAGTCGGACAGGAAGGGCACCACCGGCCCCATCAGCACCCCGCAGCGCAGGCCGTTGTCGTTCAGCGTGGCGCAGGCCTCCAGCCGCCGCTCCGGCGCTGGCGTGCCCGGCTCGATGGCCCGCCATAGCGACTTGTCGACAAAGGCCGCCGAGACGTTCAGGCCGACGTCCGTCACCGCGGCCGCTTCGAGCAGCAGGTCCAGGTCCCGCAGGATCAGCGTGCCCTTGGTCAGGATCGAGAACGGGTTGGCCGCGTCCCGCAGCGCGGCGATGATGCCCCGCATGAGCTGGTACTTGCCTTCGGCCCGCTGGTAGCAGTCGACGTTGGTGCCCATCGCGATGTGCTCACCGCGCCAGCCGGGCGACGCGAGCTTCTTGCGCAGCAGTTCCGGCGCGTTGACCTTGACGATCACCTTGGAATCGAAGTCCGCCCCGGCGTCCAGGTCCAGGTACGTGTGCGTGTTCCGCGCGAAGCAGTTGTGGCTCACCACGCCGTTGGCGATGAAGTCGCCCGTCCCCGTCGTGATGTCGTACATCGGCATCTCGATCCCGAGCGGCTCGATCGCCGCCACCCGCAGCTTCGCGTCGCTCTTGATCGCCACCCCCTCGATCGACCGCTTCCGCGTAATAGCCGGATCCGTGGTGTGGAAGAACCGCATCGCCTCCTTGAGCCCGCCGCGCAGTCGGATGTACTTTAGTCCGTTTGGCCAGCCCCTCGATTCCAATGCGAAGTCAAAGCCGAACGTTGACAACGCTCTGCTCGTCCAGTCCAGGATTTCCTGATCGGTGTTGGCTAGTCGCCAGATGCCTTTGCTGTAGCTTCCTTCGGCGTCGAAGATGCCCGCGAGGAACCCGTGAAACCAGTCCTCGCACGGGTAGCTTGGCCACTCGATTAGGTGCTCGATAGCCTGGACACTTCCGCGCGTCCCCGTCCGAATCGCACGCATAGCCCGTCGCGTCTCACTCGCGTGAGCGACGTCGAACTCCGTCGTGCGGATCCCGAACGTCCCGAGATAGTGGCGGGTGCGGGTCAGCGCCTCGGTGTCTGCCGGTGCTAGACGGAACGTGTAGATATCGCGGCTGGTCGCTCTGTACCTTCCCAGGTTGGCGTCCCCGCGGATCATGCCGCACAGGTAGCCGCGCCGGTATTGCGTGGTGTCCTTCGGCGGTTCGGCGAAGCCACCGAATCCCATGAGCTTGTTGTTCACCGTGAGGAACGGTCGCTGCTCCGGGCGTTGCTCGGCGCCGGTGACGTGCTTCCATCCGCGCTCGGTCAGGAAACGGTGGTCACCGCTGGCGACCAGTTGGGTGCCGTCTTCCAGGGTGATCCGGTACGCGGACTTCACCGTGGACCAGTGCGCCAGCACCTCTGTGAGTGCGTAGTGACGGTAGTAGCCGTCCCGTACCGTTCCGTAGATCGAATCGCCCACGCGAACATCTGCGATCCGACGTGTGCTCCCGTCTCCCATCAGAATCGGCGTGTCACCCGAGACACAGTACACACACGCATGCTGACATCCCCTGTACGGGTTGATCGTCCAGCGGAACGACATCCGCGACGACTCGGGGACGTGGCTCACGATCGACTTCGCCTGCACCTCGTAGAACGTCATGCCGCGAAAGCCCGGCGTGTCGAAGGTTCTTGCGACGGCACCGCGTTCGAAGAGCGGCACCTGAGCGGCGCCATCGGTGGCGGTCGCGTCGGCGGTGCCGTGGAGTCGCAGGTTGTCCCAGCGCATGGACAACAGTATAGAACGGCTATTCGATTATGGCAAACATCTGTTCGGTCCAATGCGGTCCGCTGAAGCGACGATTACTCTGAGGTAGGGCAGTGAGCACATTGAGTAGTCGTGACTGATGTGTTCCAAAAAGAGCCGGGAACAAACTCAGAACGATTGGATAAACCTCCCTTCGTGGGGGATAGTTAGAGAGTTCCATCTAGCGCGCGGAACGCGGAGGTGACGCTGTGGCGCTGTCGCAAGACGAGCAGCGCATGCTTGCCGAGATCGAGCGGAGGCTTTCCGCTGAGGACCCGCGACTAGCCGCCCGGCTGTCCTCGTTTCGGCGGCCAGGGACAGGGGGCAGCTTCCGTACCCCTCGGGGCAGAATCGTCGGGTCTCTGTTCGCGGTCGCCCTGGTGGCCGTCGTCTCGATGATGGTGTACGCCATGGTCCCCTTTCACGCGCACGATGGTAAATCGACATACACCCCGCAGGCGTCTACGAGTGCCGCCTCTCACTACGCGCCGCCCAGCGCCGCCGTCAACAGCAGCGTCCCGGCCCGGACCGGTACCGCGACGAGGACGGCCAAGACGTCCACGAGCGCCGCTACGAGGAACACGGCCACCCAGTCGGGGAGTCGCTCCCTATCGGCCAAGGCCCCGAGTGCCAGGGCCACGAATCCCTCGCCGGCGACCGCGGGCTGACCGCGGGCCCCGTAACGAGGCGAGCCGCATCAGCGGTAACGAGTCCCGCCAGAGCTGGACGAGGTAGCGTTCCACGCCTTCAAGCTTGCGCTTCTCGCGCTGGAAGTCGTCGCTGAGCGGGTCCTTGTGCGCGTTGAACAGCTCCTCGTACATCTGGACCACCGCCTCGCGGTAGCGCGCGTACACCCGTACCTCGTAGTTGCCCACCCCGCCGGACAGCCGCAGCCACGACACCGCGGTACCGGCCGACCCCATGTCGATCGACAGGTGGCCGCGCAGGTACAGCCGCGCCTTGCCTTCCTCGTCCCAGGAGTCGGGCAGCAGGGGCTGGCCGTCCCACTCCTCGAGCACGAGGCGGACGTCGATGTCCTGCTGCAGGCTGCCCACCCACAGTTGCTCGCGGCTGGCGGACACCAGCACGCCGACCGGGGCCAGCGGCCCGCCAGGGGAGTCCGGGTGGACCTCGGAATCGTGAATACGGAACATCCGGCGGTCCGGGAAAATGGGCATCACCAGCTGTAGAAGCCTGCGGCTCACGTATCCCCCCTCGGGCACGCTGCCACCTCACTAATCACGCCTGTAACACGCACGCCGCCGGCCAGTCCGGCACCTTGCATATGAATGTAGACCGAGACACCATGGCGCGCAGCCGGAACGCGCGCGGAGAAATGATTCCATTACTAAGACGTACCTATTGACTACGTGACGCAACAATGTACCGTCATATACGGATATACCACACGGCGACCCCTAGGCGGTGCGTCATGCAGTCGGTCTCTGCTGCCCCTAAACAACTACCGTCCGTGTTGAATCAATCACCATCCGCAGCAGCGGGGTGGCAGGGCAGCGGCAGCCGGGCGCTCGTGCTGGCGGTCTGCTGCAGCGCGCTGTTCATGGTCGGGCTGGATAACACGATCGTCAACGTGGGGCTGCCCGCCATCGGCGCGTCGCTGCACACGGCCGTCTCGGGCCTGCAGTGGACGGTCGCCGGGTACACCATCGTGCTGGCCAGCCTGCTGATGTTCTCCGGCGCGGCGGCCGACAAGATCGGCCGCCGCACGATCTTCCAGGTCGGTCTCGCGCTGTTCACCCTGGGGTCATGGCTGTGCAGCCTCGCCCCGAGCCTGACCTGGCTGATCGCGTTCCGGCTGCTGCAGGGGGTGGGCGGATCGATGCTGAACCCGGCCGCGCTCGGCATCATCACGAACACGTTCACCAAGCCGGCCGAACGGGCCAAGGCGATCGGCGTGTGGGACGGGGTGTTCGGCCTGTCGATGGCGCTCGGGCCGGTGACCGGCGGCATCCTGATCGGCACCGTGGGCTGGCGGGGCATCTTCTGGGCGAACATCCCTGTGGGCCTGGCGGCCATCGCGCTGACCGCGCTGTTCGTGCCGGAATCGCGCGCCGAGCGCGGCCGCCGCGCCGACCCGGTCGGCCAGGTGCTGGTGATCGTGATGCTGGGCGCGCTGGCTTACGCGATCATCCAGGGCCCCGGCTACGGCTGGCTGTCGCCGAACATCACCAGCTTCTTCCTGCTGTCCATGGCCGCGCTCGTGGCGCTGCTGGTGTACGAACCGCGGCGCGAGGAGCCGCTGGTCGACTTCCGGTTGTTCCGCAGCGTCCCGTTCTCCGCCGCCAACGTGACCGCGGTCTGCGCGATCGCGGCGACCGCCGGGTTCCTGTTCCTGACCACGCTGTACCTGCAGGACGTGCGCGGCTTCTCGCCGGTGCAGACCGGCCTGACAATCCTGCCGATGCCGGTGACGATGGCGCTGTGCGCGCCGCTGTCCGGCCGGCTGCTCGCCAGCCGGGGTCCGCGCGTTCCGCTCGTGGTCGCCGGCGCCGCGCTCACGCTGTCCAGCGCTGCCCTGTCCCAGCTCTCCTACACGTCGAGCACTCTGTTCCTGATCGGTACCTACGGCCTATTCGGCGTCGGCGTGGGGATGGTGAGCTCAGCGATCACGAACGGCTTCATGTCCGGCCTGCCCAAGTCCCAGGCGGGCATGGCGTCGGGGATGAACTCCGCGAGCCGCCAGCTCGGCACATCGCTTGGCGTCGCCATCGTCGGTTCGGTGCTCGCCGCGTCGCTGCGCGGCACGATGCACGCGGGCTTCCTCGGCGCCGCGCATCCCGGCTGGTGGATCATGGCGGGCTGCGGCTACATCGTGCTGGTGCTCGGCCTCATCTCGACTACGAGCTGGGCGAAGGCCACGATCTCGCGCGCGGCGGAGGCAACGTGCGAGGTGGAAGTCGAGGCGGCATGATAACAGCAAGAGGCGGGCGCAGGCCGCGGAAGGCTCATCCGCTAAGGTGGGGATCAGCTGCCGGGCCGAGCCCGCTAGCCCGTCGGCCATGAAACGGGGGACGGCTGGGCTGGATGACCACCACCAACCGGTCGTGGGACCGCACGGCAAAGCTCATCGACCGGCGCGACGAACGCGAGACGCTTGACCGGCTTGTCGACGCGGTGCGGGTTGGCGACAGCCGGGTTCTCGTGCTGCGCGGTGAGCTCGGGGTGGGAAAGACGGCGCTGCTCGACTACGTGACCGGCCGGGCGGCTGGATGCCGGGTCGCACGCGCGGTCGGTGTGCAGTCGGAGATGGAGCTGGCGTTCGCCGGGCTGCACCAGCTGTGCGGCCCCGGTGCTTGATCGCCTCCAGGCTCTCCCGAGGCCGCAGCGGGACGCGCTGCGGACCGCGTTCGGCATCAGCGGCGGACCGGCGCCGGACCGGTTCCTTGTTGGCCTGGCGGTGCTGGGCTTGCTGTCCGAGGTGGCCGGGCAACGGCCGCTGGTCTGCCTGGTCGATGACACGCAATGGCTGGACCGGGCCTCGGCGCAGGTCATGGGGTTCGTCGCCCGGCGGCTGGCGGCCGAGCCGGTCGCGGTGATCTTCGCGACCAGGCTGCCTGGCGAGGAGCTGGCCGGCCTGCCGGAGCTGACGCTGGCTGGCCTGGGACGGGATGATGCACGGACGCTGCTGGACTCGGCGCTGACCGGATTCCTCGATGTCCGGGTGCGGGACCAGATCATCACAGAGACGCGCGGCAATCCGCTGGCCCTGCTCGAGCTGCCGCGGGAGATGTCGCCGGCTGAACTGGCGGGCGGGTTCGGGCTGCCCGGCGCGATGTCGCTGCCGCGGCGGCTCGAGCGGAGCTTCCGTCGGCGGCTCGACGCCCTGCCGGCCCAGACGCGGTGCCTGCTGCTGCTGGCGGCGGCCGATCCGTCCGGGGATCCGGCGCTGCTGTGGCGGGCGGCCTGGCGGCTGGGAATCCAGCTTCAAGCGGCGGCGCCGGCTACCGAGGCCGGGCTGGCCGAGTTCAGCCCAGGGGTGCGGTTCCGGCATACGCTGGTGCGCTCGGCGGCCTACCGGTCGGCCACGATCCAGGAAAGGCAACAGGCACATCGGGCGCTGGCCGAGGCCACCGATGCCGAGTCTGATCCCGATCGCAGGGCCTGGCATCGCGCCCAGGCCGCGGCGGGGCCGGACGAGGAGGTGGCGGCGGAGCTTGAGCGCTTGGCCGGGCGGGCGCGAGCCCGCGGCGGGCAGGCCGCCGCCGCCGCGTTCCTGGAACGAGCGGTGCTGCTGACCGTCGATCCCGGGCGCCGGACCGGACGCACGCTAGCGGCGGCGCGGGCGAGCCTGCAAGCAGGCGCGTTCGGCCAGGCCCTCGACTTGGTAGCCGCGGCGGAAGCGGGCCCGCTCGATGAGCTCGCGAGCGCGCAGGCGGACTTGCTGCGCGGGCAGATTATGTTCGCCTCCGCCCTAAGCAGCGACGCGCCCCCGCTGCTGCTCAAGGCGGCCAAGCGGCTGGAACCGCTCAACCTCGACCTGGCGGGGGAGACCTACCTGGACGCGTGGCACGCGGCGATGTTCGCCGGCCACCTGGCGGGCGCCGGCGATCTGCTCGAGGTGTCCCGTGCCGCGAGGGCGCTGCCGCGTCCGCCGGACCCGCGTCCAGCGCATCTGCTGCTCGAGGGTCTGGCCCTGATGGTCACCGACGGGCCTGCCGCCGCGGCTCCGCCGCTGCGGCAGGCAACGGCCGCCTTCGCCGGCGCGGACATGACGACAGAGGATGTGCTCCGATGGGGCTGGATGGCCAGGGAGGCGGACAAAGGCCTGTGGGACCACGACGGCTGGCGCATGACCGCCAGGCAGGTCCAGCTCGCACGGGACGTCGGCGCGCTCGACCGGCTTCCGTTCCTGCTGAACGTGATGGCCCTGGACGCCGTGTACAGCGGCGACTTCGCGTCCGCCGCCTCGCTCGTCGCCGAGGCCGACGCGGTCTGCGAGGCGACCGGGTCTGGCATCGCGCCTTACGCCGCCATGATGCTGGCGTCGCTGCGGGGACGGGAAACCGAGGCCGCCCAGCTGATCGAGGCCACCGTTCACGACGCCGCGGCCGACGGGCAGGGCGTCGCGGTCACGTGGGCGCACCGGGTGGCCGCGATCCTCTACAACGGGCTCAGCCGGCATCAGGAGGCGCTAACGGCGGCCCGGCAGGCCAGCGAGCACGCGCACGTGTATGTTTCCATGTCGGCACTGCCCGAGCTGATCGAAGCCGCCGCCCGCACCGGGAGCACGCGGATCGCCCGCGATGCCCTGGATCTGCTGGCAGAAAGGACGCGGGCCGGCGGAACCGAGGAAGGGCTGGGCATCGAGGCACGGTCGCGCGCGCTGCTGACCGAGGGAAAGGCCGCCGAGGGACACTACCGCGAAGCGGTCGGCCGGCTCGGCCGCACCCGGCGCCGTCCGGAGGCTGCCCGCGCCCACCTGCTCTACGGCGAATGGCTGCGCCGCGAGCGCCGCCCCGCCCAGGCGCGGGAGCAGCTGCGCACCGCCTGTCAGATGCTCGACGAGATGGGGATGGAGGGGTTCGCGGAGCGGGCCCGCCGCGAGCTGCTGGCCACCGGCGAGACCGTGCCTGAGGTGACCTCCCGCGCCGCGCGTCCGCGCCAGGGGCAGGCCGGTCAGCCGCTGACGGCGCAGGAGACCCAGGTCGCGCGGCTGGCTCGCGACGGGCTGTCCAACCCGGAGATCGCAGCGCGGTTGTTCATCAGCGCCCGGACCGTCCAGTACCACCTGGGCAAGGTGTTCGCCAAGCTCGGCATCAGCTCGCGCGGCCAGCTGCACCAGGTGCTGTCAAGCGAGCACCGAGCCAGCTAACAGCGGCGGCCCCCACGGCCGTACGGCCGGCACCGGTGCGCCGAGCACTTGCCGGCGCACCAGGCTCCAGAAGGCGCGGACCTTAGCCTTGACCGGCTCTGTCTCCATCCCGAGGACCTTGTAGACGAGCCCGGCGTCGTGGGGCAGGCGGCTCGCCCCCGCCACGCAGTCCGTGTCGGCGTCGGACCCCGCCACCACCTGGCCGAAGATCGCGTCGGCGTGCTGGAGTGAGGTGACGAGGGTGACGTTCGCGAACACGTCGAACTTGCCCATCACGCCTGCCTGCCGCACGGGGTGCCGCCAGGGCTCCGCCACGAGCTTCTCGGTGAACAGCGCGGTGCCATCCGGCCGGGGCCGCCTCGCCGTCAGGGTCGAGGAGTACAGGTCGAATTCGAAAAGCTCCCCCGCGCCGTGGTACTTGCGGCCAGGCTGCAGCAACTCGGCGCTAAGGAGGGTGGCGGTCTCGGCGACGATGGCCAACGTGCGGGTGACGAACCGGGAGTGCCGGTGCGGGATGACCGGCCCGGGCAGCAGCTCGAGGTAGGCGCTGTCCGCCAGCTCGAGCCGCTGCGAAGCGGCGGCGAAGTTGGCGTCCATCTGGTGGATCTTCGTGGCCGACTGGGTGGTGACATGGGCCATGGCGCCGGCGCCCAACCTCACCGACATGTCCAGCCGGTCTCCCTGGAGCACGCAGCCGGATGACGTGATGACATACACGCACGGCAGCCCGGGCAGGTGCTCGTCCCAGTACAAGGCCTGCTGCGCGAGCAGCGGGGCCTTCCGGCGCAGATCCGTGAGCACCGACCGGTCGCCGCGGCGAGCGAAAGACATACGCAGGACGCCGTGACTCACACAGGCTCCAGGTCGAACAGCACGTTGCGCCTTATCAAGTCGACCACGTCCGCGATGCCCTCGCCGGTGAGGCAGTTGGTGAAGACGAAGGGCCCGGCCCCGCGCGTCAGCTTCGAGTCGGCGTCCATCACCTCGAGGCTGGCGCGGACGTAGGGCGCCAGATCGGTCTTGTTGATGACAAGGATGTCTGACTGTGCGATCCCGGGGCCGTTCTTCCTGGGGATCTTGTCGCCGGCCGCGACGTCGATCACGTAGATGAAGAAATCGACGAGCGCGGGGCTGAACGTGAGCGTGAGGTTGTCGCCGCCGCTTTCGATCAGGACCACGCCGGCGTCGGGGAACCGCTCTTCCAGTTCCTCGACGGCTGCCAGGTTCATGCTCGGATCCTCGCGTACCGCGGTGTGCGGGCAGGCGCCTGTCTCGACCCCGACGATCCGGTCCGGCGCCAGCACGCCGTTCAGCGCACGCCGCACGTGCCTGGCATCCTCGGTCGTCACCACGTCGTTGGTGATGATCAGCACGCTCGTGCCTAGCTCGATCAGCCGCGGGGTGATGGCCTCGACCAGCGCGGTCTTGCCCGAGCCGACCGGACCGCCGATGCCGATGCGGGTCGTCTTTTTCACCTGGACCACCTTCAGTTCATGAACAAGCGAACGTGGGAGCGGACGTGGACGGCCGCGAGGATGTCGGCCATTGGCGTGAAGCCCGCCATGTCCGGCAGCGACGCCGCGCGGACCGCGGCGTAATCGGCGCCGACCCCGCGGTCAGCGGCGAAAAGAATCGCCTGGACCTGGCGGTGATCGATCCTCATCAGCCGCAGCGCCGCGCTCAGCATCGTCATCGCGACGCCGTACTGGTGGACCGCGAACGCGTCTTCTTCTGGCGAGCCGAGCTCGGCGAACAAGATGCCCAGGCCGACCGGGTACGTGCCCGGCGTGACGCCGTTCCTGATCCGGTCCAGCCACAGGCCAAGCTGGGGGGCCGGCCCGGCGGCGGTGGCCACTTCGGCCAGCTTGCGCCCCATCCGGACCGTCATCGTCCTGCTCTCCTCGCCGAGCTTACGTTCGAACACCGCCCGGTCGGCTAGCGTGATGCGCTCGATGCTCGCCCCGCAGGCGGCGCGATGGGCCTCGAGTAGCGCGATGCCGTCCGATGTCGCCGCGCGGCGAGCCGAAGCGGTTACGAACTCGGCCAGCGTGGCCGGGTCACGCACCACGCCCTGCTGCACGGCCGACTCGAGGGCGTTAGAGAAGGAGAAGGACCCGATCGGCAGCAGCGAATCTCCGAACTGGAGCACCCGCATCATCCGGGCGACGCTCACGGGAGCCTGCCGGTTGATTGCGCCGCCGGCGGGTGACGATGCCCTCGCGCCGCTCCGAACAGGCGGCGAGCCTCGTGCGGGGCCAGGTCGGAAAGGATGTCGGCCCCGGGCGCGAACTCCCACGCCTCGACGGAATGAGTCTTCAGCACCGACGCCATCACCTCCCTGGCCACGGTCATCGGGATGTAGACCCGCGTGCCCTTGACGACGGCCGCCCAGTGCTGGTTGCCGAGCGCGAGACCGAGTTCCACGCACCTGGCCATCGACGACTCCCGCGGACCGTCGGCCAGCCCGAGCAGGTCGATGACGAGAACCTCCTTGAGGTCGACGCGCGCGACGATCGCGGTGCGGCGCGCCTCGTTCCAGGCCAGGATGTCGCCGTCGCGCAGCTGCGTGCCGCGGTCGAGCGAGATCGCGACCTCCGCCCCGCCCTCGGTGACCTTCCTGAGCCGGCTCTTCTGCGCCTCCGCCTGGTCCAGCCGCAGCACGTCGACCCGGGCACCGCCCAGCCGATCGGGCCAGCCGTCGTCGGCGGCGCGGCCCAGGACCGCATCCACCCGCACCAGCGCGTCGCCGGCCAGGCTGACCTCCCTGATCGTCATGGCGACCTCCCTGCTCACTGAGGTGCTAACTGAAGAAGTACCGCCGGTTGAGGCTGACCGACCTGGCGGCGGGCACGGACGCGTGCACGCCGTCGGCCTTGACGGCGAACGTCTCGGGGTCGACCTCGATCGCCGGGATGGCGTCGTTGCGTACCAGGTCGCGCTTGGTGATGGTCCGGGTCCGCTCGACCGGGACGACCTGCCGCCGCAGCCGCAGCCGCTCGGCGACGCCGGCCTCGCAGGCCGCCGCGGAGACGAAGCTGACGCAGCTCCTGGTGAGCGCCGGGCCGAACGCGCCGAACATCGGTCGGTAGCGAACCGGCTCGGCGGTGGCCGCGGACGCGTTCACATCGCCCATCAGCGCCCAGTTGATCAGGCCGCCCTTGAGCACCAGCTTGGGCTTGGCCCCGAAGAAGGCCGGCTCCCACAGCACCAGGTCGGCCATCTTCCCCGGCTCGACCGAGCCGATCACCCGTGCCGCGCCGGCTGCGATCGCCGGGTTGATCGTGATCTTCGCGACATACCGCAGGACGCGGAAGTTGTCGTTGCCCGCGGCGTCTTCTGGCAGTTTGCCGCGCGCCTGCTTCATCGCGTCCGCGGTCTGCATGACGCGCTGCCAGTTCTCGCCGACCCGCCCCATCGCCTGCGAGTCGCTGGAGAACATGGAGATGGCGCCCAGGTCGTGCAGGAAGTTCTCCGCCGCCATGGTCTCCGCGCGGATCCGGCTTTCCGTGAACGCCACATCCGACGGGACTCGCGGGTTCAAATTGTGCACGACCATGATCATGTCGAACAGCTCGCCCTGCGTGTTCACCCCGAACGGCAGCGTCGGGTTGGTCGAGCTTGGCAGCACGTTGTCTTCTCCAACGACGCGCAGCAGGTCGGGGGAGTGGCCGCCGCCGGCCCCCTCGCTGTGGAACGTGTGGATCGTGCGGCCGTCGAAGGCCGCGATCGTGTCCTCGACGAAACCGGCCTCGTTCTGGGTGTCGGTGTGGATGCTGACCTGCACGTCCATCTCGTCCGCGACGGATAGCGCCGCGCGGATCGCCGCGGGGGTGGCGCCCCAGTCCTCGTGGATCTTGAACCCGGCGGCGCCGGCCACGATCTGCTCGACGAGGGCGGCCTCCCCGGCCGCGCTGCCCTTGCCCAGGATCCCGAAGTTGAGCGGCAGGTCCTCGAACGAGCGCAGCATCATCTCGATGTGCCAGGTCCCGGAGGTGATCGAGGTGCCGTTCGTCCCGTCGGTGGGCCCGATCCCGCCGCCGAAGAACGTGGTGACCCCATTGCTCAGCGCCGCGTGCGCCTGCTGCGGGGCGACGTAGTGGACGTGGGTGTCGATGCCGCCGGCGGTTAGGATGAGCTGTTCACCGGAGATCGCGTCGGTGGCGGGACCGACGTCGAGGCCGGGCGTCACCCCGTCCATCGTCCCCGAGTTGCCCGCCTTGCCGATGCCCGCGATGAGGCCGTCCTTGATGCCGACGTCGGCCTTGATCACCCCGAGCACCGCGTCCAGCACGGTCACGTTGGTGATCACGAGGTCAAGCGCGCCCCCTTCGCTGGTGAGCTGGTTGTTGACGCCCATGCCGTCGCGCAGCGTCTTCCCGCCCCCGTAAATCGCCTCGTCTCCGAGGACCCGCAGGTCACGCTCGATCTCGATGAACAGGTCGGTGTCACCGAGGCGGATCTTGTCGCCGACGGCCGGACCGAACAGCCCAGCGTACTCCTGCCGCGAGATCCTGGTCATCGCGCGGCGCTCCTTTTCGCCCGCCGCTGTGGCTGGCGCTGCGCCTGGTGCTCCGATTTGAACCCGTACTCCGCGGCCAGGCGCATGGCCCGGGTGGCGGCGGGTCGGTAGCCGCCGTCAACCGGAGCCCAGCCGTCGGTCAGATCGTTGAAGCCGTGCACCCGCCGCTTCCCCCCGTACGGGACCAGGGTGACGTCCTTTTGGTCACCGGGCTCGAAGCGCACCGCCGTGCCCGCGGCGATGTCGAGCCGGTGGCCGAACGCCTTCTCCCGGTCGAACTCCAGCGCCCGGTTGACCTCGAAGAAGTGGAAGTGGGAGCCCACCTGGACCGGCCGGTCGCCGGTATTGCGCACCGTCAGCGTCAGGTGCGGGCGGTCCGCGTTGATCTCCACAGGTTCCGCGGCGAGGATGTAGCCGCCCACCGGAGTGCTCACGTCAGCCTTCCTTCGTCTCATGGAATCGCTACTGAATGGGCGAGTGCACGGTGATGAGCCGGCTCCCGTCGTCGAAGACCGCCTCGAGTTGGACGCGGGGGATCATGTCGGCCACCCCGTCCATGACGTCGGCGCTGGTGAGGACCTTGCTGGCCAGCGTCATGACCTCTTCGAGCGTCTTGCCGGCCCGGGCGGCGTCCAGCGCCGCCGCCGAGATCACGGCGACCGCCTCCGGGTGGTTGAGCCGCAGCCCCTGCTGTTTCCGCTTGAGCGCCACCTCGGCGACCATATAGATCAGCAGCTTGTCGAATTCCCGCGGTGTCAGGTGCATGACCCTGCCCCGTCAGAACCCCGCCAGGCCCTGCGGGCTCTGGTAGGGGATGGTGGCGCTGGTGATCTCATCCAGCGTTCCGTCCGGACGGACTTCGTAGCCGACCAGGCGCGCGGCGTTCGGGTAGACCTGGTACAGGTAGGCGCCGTCGGGTGACAGCCAGTTGTCGGCCGGGCCGCTGCTGACTGTCCCGTTGAGGGCGCGGAACGTGCCGTCGCCGGGAACTTTCTGGCACGCGGGATCCTTGGCGATTGACAGCACGTTGCCTTCGATGCGGAACGTGCTCACGTAGCCGTAACCGAAGCTCGTCGCGAACACCATCTGGTCATCGGGGGAGACGGACACCCAGCAGAGTTCGGTGGGCCTGCCCCCGAACGTGCCGATCTGCGTGATCGGGCCGATGTCGAGGCCGCCGTCCTCATCGATCCTGCCCAGCGCCACCCCGTCACCGACGGCGTACCCGAGGACGAAGCGATCGGGCCGGTGCCGGAGGAACTGCACGTTCCACGGTGAGGCGCCGCCTCCGTCTTGGAACTTGGCCTCGCCGAGCGCGCCGTGGGCACGCACGGGGAACACGATGAGGCCGTCGGGGTCGGGCGCGTTCGAGGCGACCGAGTGGGGGGCGCCGTTCTTCTCCACCCACACGATTGGCGAGCCGTCCGGGTTCGCCTTGGCCGGCTCGTCGAACGTCGTTCCGACGACCAGGAACTTCTCGTCGGCAGTGAGCGCCGCCATCGTGGCCACCCGGTTGGGCTTGTCCATCGTGTTGATCGTGTAGCCCTCGGGACGGGCGGTCAGGCCGCCGTCCTCGTCGACCGACATCAGCCGCACGTGGTCGGGCCCGAACGCGTGCAGCACGTACAGCATGCCGTGGGCCGGGGAGTACGCCAGCGCCTTGGCGGTGCCGCTGCGCCCCGCCACGATGTTGCCTGTTCGCTTGGCGTCCAGCAGGGTGAGCTTGCCCTCCGTGCTCACCGCGAAGCTGGACACCGAGTTGTCGCCGCCGTTGGTGGCGAACAGGAACCGCCGGTCCGGGGTGAGGATGACGCTGTTGGCACCCTCGAAGGCGTTCGGCGCGCTTTCCTGGCCGCTGACCGGCTTGTAGGTCCCGGAACCGGCGCCGCCGGTGGTGATGCGACCCACCTCGGTGATCGTGCCGCCCGCGTCCCGCTGATAGTGGATGACGCAATTCCTGACTTCGTTTGTCTGCATGTAGAGGTGCCCGCCCTGCGCCATCCGGGAGCCGGACGCGGGACGCTCGCCGGTCATGGACATCGTTTCCTGGTGTGACATGCTGATCCCCTTCCGCCAGCGGGCCATATCCGCGGCACGGCTAGAGCCTCGCTGCTACACCTTCGCCGCCCGGGCCGCCTGCCCACACCGTCAAGAGTGGTAGTACCGCCCGGCCCTCGCCCCGCCGCGGGCATCCGATGCGGGCCCATCCGTCCTGACGGTGCGCGGCTCGCGGGTGCGCGGCGATACTCGGCGCTGGTGCCAGACCGCGACGGAGGAGTCCCACATGCCTGCGACCGAACCCGCTTACTTCACGGCGTTCAAGAACTTCGACCTCACCCGGACACCGTCCGGCGTGCTGACCCTCAGGTTCCACACCGACAACGGTCCCGCGACGTTCACCGGGTCGATGCATACCGACCTCCCGCGGGCCCTGGCCGAGATCGGGGACGACCGGGACAACCGGGTGCTGGTGCTGACCGGCACCGGTGACCGGTTCATGACCGACATCGACGGGCCGAGCCTGGGGGACATCACCAAGCCCGCCGACTGGGACCGCACCATCGCCGAGGGACGCCGGGTGATGCAGCGGCTCGTCGACCTCGAGATGCCGGTCATCGGCGCGGTGAACGGCCCGGCCTCGGTGCACAGCGAGTATGTCCTGCTGGCCGACATCGTCATCGCCGCGGACACCACCGTGTTCACCGACTTCCCGCACCTGACCTTCGGGATCGTGCCCGGCGACGGCGTCCACCTCGCCTGGGAGGAGGCCATAGGCCTGAACCGGGCCCGTTATCTCACGCTGACCCAGGGTTCGTTCACCGCCCGGCAGGCCGGGCAGTGGGGCGCGGTCGCCGAGGTGCTGCCGCTGGAACAGGTCCTGCCGCGGGCTCGGGAGCTCGCCGAGACCATCGCCGCCAGGCCGCAACTGCTGACCAGGTACCTGGCGGTCACCCTGCGCCAGCGCCTCAGCCGCCGGATGGCCGAAGCCACCGCGCTCGGCCTGGCGCTGGAAGGCCTCAGCGCCGCCGACCTCGCCTACCAGCAACGCTGACGGCGGCCGCCGGGGCCTACGGCACCAGCACCAGCGCCTGTCCGTTCAGCCGGGCGAGTCGCACCACCGTGCCCGCGAAGGTTCCCGTCCGGAAGTCGAAGGCGACGACATTGTCTTCTCCCGCGCAGTACAGGAGACCGCCTGGCCCGAATCTCAGCCCGCGTGGCCTGCGGAATCCGACGGAGTCTTCGGGCACAAGGACGCGGACGAGCTGCCCGCTGACCGGATCGTATTCCCGCACGCTGGTCACGGCGTCAGGGGCGCCGAACGGCCATTCGCTGGAGACCACGATGTTCCCGTTGGGGGCGAGCTTCAGGTCGAGCGGGCTCAGCTTCGGGTCGGTGACCAGCCGACGCGGGCGCATCGCCGCGTTCCGCTCGAACACGACGATGGTGTTGTCGCCCGCTGCGGCTGGCGCGGCGCCCGACGCGAGGTAAAGCGCGCCGCCGCGGCCGAACCCGAACCCGCGCGGGAACGGGACGGCGCCCTCCGGCAGGAAGGATTCGCCCTCCCCGTCGAGGTCGGCCGGCAGGGCGAGTACCGACCGCTCGCGGCGCATTCCGACGTAGTAGCGGCCATCGGGGCCGAACTCGCCGCCGCCCGGATCGAGGCCGCTTATCCGCCCTGAGTCGCGCACGACGTACCCGTGCAGGTCGAGCGCGAGCACACGGTCGTCGCCGCTGTTCAGGTAGACGAGTGCGCCTGACGGGTCGAGGGAAAGACCGCGTGGGTCGGCGATGCGCGGGTCGCTGCTGAACGGCCCCGTGAACTCACCCTCGGGCCCGAAGCGCAGGATCGCGCCGTACCCGTCGCCGTTGGCGCCGCTGGCGCTGGTAACAAGGATGTGCATCGCGACCGCCCTTTCGCGCAGACTCGGTCGGCAGGTGCCCTCCGCAGCAGGCTCTCCGTAGCAGGTTCGCCGCCGCGCGCGACGTTGACACCGTCAAACCTGCTAGTCACCCACAGCCCGCGGGACACTAGCCAGTCGCACTGGCAACCTGGCGGATGCGTGTGCTCGCGTCGCGAGCTGACAATCGGGCTATGGCAGCCGGTGAGACGGTGACGCGCGGCCGTGACGCGGAGCGGCAGGTCGTCCGCGGTGTGCTGCGCCGCGCGATGGGAGGGCTGGGCGGCGTGCTGCTGGTGGAGGGGGAACCAGGCGCGGGCAAGTCCCGGCTGCTGCGCGATGCCACCGACGAGGCGGCGGAGCAGGGTTTTGCGCTGGCAGCAGGGGCCGCGGACCCGCTGGGCCGCGCGATCCCGTTCTTCGCGCTGCGCGTGGCGCTTCGCGATCAATTCGCCTGGCTCGCCGCCGGAGGTGACGATCGCGGCCCGCCGGACGCGGTCGCGTCGTGGATCAGCCAGATACGCGCGCACCTGGAGCAGCGGGCTCGCGCCGCCCCGGTCCTGGTGTGCCTGGACGACCTGCATTGGGCGGGCCCGGCGACGCTGGCGGCGCTGCGGTCGCTGCCGTGGGACCTGAGGAGATCTCCGGTCGCCTGGATCCTCGCCCGGTCCAGCGCGGCGCAGTCTTACCCAGGAGACACCGAGTACCTGTTCGGGCTGCTGGAAAAGGACGGCGCCGCCAGGGTCATCGTGGCCGCTCTCGCGAATGAGGCAGTGGCGGGGATGCTCGCGGACGCGTTCGGCGCCCCGGCGGACCAAGCCCTGCTCGACCTGGCCGGCGGTGCCGCCGGGAACCCGTCGCTGCTCACCGAGCTGATCCGTGGCCTGCGGGACGACAGCGCCGTGCGGGTCAGCGGCGGCCGCGCCGTGCTCGTTAGCGCGCGACTTCCGCGGCGGATACATCAAGTCGTGCGGCGCAGGCTCGACGGTCTCAGCGGGCATGCCAGGAACCTGCTGGTGACGGCGACCGTGCTCGGCTCCTCGTTCCGGCTCGAAGACGCCGCCGAGATGCTCGGCGAAACTCCGGCCATGCTGGTCCCCGCGGTCGAGGAGGCGATGGGCGCCGGGATCATGGCCGCCGCCCACGACTCGTTCTCCTTCAGGCAGCAGCTTTTGCGCCGCGCGGTCGGTGACGTGATCCCCCGGCCTGTGAGCAACGCGCTGCACCGCCAGTACGGCCGGCTCCTGCTTGACCGGGGTGAGTCCGCGGCTCTGGCCGCCGGTCACCTGCTGCGGGCGGCGCATCCCGACGATCACGGGTCGCTGGCGGACCTCGACCAGGCGGCGGCGCAAACGCTGGGCACGGCGCCGCGAATCGCCGCCAACCTGGCGTCGCGGGCGCTAGAGCTGACGCCTCCAGGCGATCCGGGCGCGCTGGCTCGCGCGGTGGCCGCCGCTGAGGCCCTGGCCGCGGCCGGGCGGCTCGACCGGGCGGCCCAGATCGCCCGCGACACCCTGATCGCCCCGCTGCCCGCGGTCTGCGAGGCCCGGCTGCGCTGCGCCTTGTCCTCGGTCCTGTGCGCTCGCGGCCAGGCCACCGCCGCCCTCGCCGAAGCCAGGACGGTCCTGACCCAGCGGCAGCTGCCCGATGCTCTGCGCGATCAGGCGCTGACCGCGCAGCTGCAGGCGCTCGCTGGATCACGCGGGTGGAGGTCCGAGCCCGGCGAAGCCGGACCTGTATCCGACGCGATCCTCGCCGCGCCCGGTCGGCACGCCGACCATGCGGTCGCGGCGGCCCTGGTCACCCGTGCCTTCCTGGCCTGGGACAAGGGCCAGGTCGGGACCGGACTCGAGCTGTTGCGCGACGCCGCGAGGCGCGGCGGCGGAAGCAGTCCCGATGCCCGCCACGTCCAGCCGCTGCTGGCGCTGGCCGCCGCCCTGATCGACCTGCGCCGGCTCGAGGAGGCGGAGAACATCCTGCGGGCCGCGGACAATCAGACGCCGCGGGGCATCCAGGCCGAGGCGGCGGTGCCCATCCTGCGCGCCCGCATCCACCTTGCCCGCGGCCGGCTCGCCGCCGCCGCCGCCGCGGGCCAGGCGGCCCTGGCCGCCGCCGAGACCGCCGGGGCACACGGCTACGCCGCGACCGCCCGCCGTGTTCTGGCCGTGATCGCGCTGCGGGCCGGCGACACCGCCGCCGCGGCGCACCATATCGCCGGCCAGCGTAGCGGCCCGACCGCGATGCCGCACCTGCCGGGCTTGTTCGCACGCGCGGAAACCACCATGGCGCAGGCCCAGGTCACCCAGGCGCGCCACGGCCCGGCCGCCGCGATCGGGCAGATCCGGCAGGCCTGCGACGGTCTTCCGGCGCACCGCGGCGTCTTCCTCGGCGACCCCGCGCTCGCGGCCTGGGTGGTGCGCGCCGCGCTGGCCGCGGGTGCCGCTGAGCTTGCCGCCCTCGCCGCCCGCACCGCCGAAGTCCTCGCGCGTGACAACCCCGGACACCCGGCCCTAACCGCCGGGGCGGCGCACAGCACCGGGCTCGCCGGCAAAGATCCGGCCCGGCTGGCCCGGGCCGCCGCGGAGCACACCGACCCGTGGGCCGGGGCCTCGGCGGCCGAAGACCTCGCCGTCCTGCACATGGAGCAGTCGGATCACCACCAGGCGATCCAGCACCTCGAGCGGGCCATCCGCGGCTATCAGCAGGCCGGCGCGGCCACCGACGCGGCCCGTGTGCGGCACAGGCTCCGCGCGCTCGGCGTGCGCCGCAGGCACTGGACACAGCAGGCCGGCAGGCCGCTGTCCGGATGGCAGAGCCTGACCGACACCGAACGCACCGCCTCGGAACTGGTCGCCCAGGGGCTTAGCAACAAGCAAGTGGCCGCCCAGATGTACATCAGCGTGAACACCGTCGCGTTCCACCTGCGCCAGATCTTCCGTAAGCTCCACATCGGTTCACGCCTCGAACTCGCCCGCATCGTCATGCAGCAGGCCCAGCCGATGTGAGTAAGCCGGGCACCGTTCGGACTAAGAGCCTTTGTCAGCCCCCGCACCCGCAGGCGCCACCGCAGCACCCGCCGCCGCCACCACCACCGCCGCCGCCAGCCGACGCGCGGCCGCCGACGGCCACCGTGGACAGCAGCTTAACGGTGTCGTCATGTCCCCGCGGGCAGGTGCAGGGCGCCGACGATTCGCTCATCGGACGGGTCAGTTCGAACGTGTCGCCGCAGGCGCGGCAGCGGTACTCATAGCGTGGCACGATTCTGACTTTAGCCGGCTACCGCCACTTTGACGGGGGGCTCCGGGGGGTCGTCCCCCCGGGCTAGCAGAGCTTCTTGAGAATTATCCGGAACGGCAGCGGGTTCCTCGTGGAAGATGAACGGCTTCCCCCGGAACCAGGAGACCAGCGCGCCGAGCAGCGACATGATCGCTGCCGCCGTGAACACGATCATCAGCCCGTGGTGGAACGGCCCGGAGATCAGCGTCGGGAAGAATCGCTTTCCTGTGAGCACCGCGACGTTGTGCGCGGGCAGGGTGTGCAGCAGTCCGCTGGGCGCGAGCAGGTTCTGCACCGGGTTGTAACCGAGCATCGCGGCGAACACGGTGGACACCGGCGGCAGGTGCGCGATCGTGGTCGCCTGCGCGAGCGGCACGCCCTGCGAGGTGAGCCCGGAGGTCAGCGCGCGCGGCAGCGTGTTCGCCAGGCCAATGATCATCAGCGAGAAGAAGATGCCGATCGACAGCGACATCCCCGAGTTCTGGAAGGTCGACCGCATGCCGGACGCCGCGCCGCGGGTGTGCGCGGGGACGCTGGACATGATGGCGGAGGTGTTCGGCGAGGCGAACAGGCCGGAGCCTATCCCGTTGCCGAAGATGAGCAGCGCGAACAACGGATAAGGAAAGTCGATCGGCAGCAGCATCAGGCCGATGAAGCACACGCCCGCGACCAGCAGGCCCGCGGTGGCGAACGGGCGCGCGCCGTACCTGTCAGACAGCACGCCGGAGAGCGGGCCCGCGATGAGGAACCCGGCGGTCAGCGGCAGCATGTAGATGCCCGCCCACAGTGGCGTGACCGTGAAGTCGTAGCCGTGCAGCGGCAGCCAGATGCCCGCCAGCCAGATCACCAGCATGAACTGCAGGCCGCCGCGGGCGATCGCGCCGAGCAGGGCGGCGATGTTGCCGGACGCGAACGCGCGGATCCTGAACAGGGCCAGCTGGAACATCGGGTCGGCGACCTTGGTCTCCACGACGCAGAACGCGATGAGCAGCGCTATGCCGCCGACGATGCCGCCGATCACCATGGGGTTGCCCCAGCCGGTGGCCGATCCGCCGTACGGCTGGATGCCGTAGGTGATCGCGGCGAGCAGCACCCCCGCGCCCAGGGCGAACGTGACATTCCCCGCCCAGTCGATCCGCGCCTTCCTCGTGTGCGCGATCTCCTTCAGGCTCTTGTACGCCCAGATCGTGCCGAACACGCCGATCGGCACGTTGATCCAGAACACCGCCCGCCAGTCCCAGGCGGCGAGCAGGCCGCCGAGCAGCAGGCCGACGAACTGGCCCGAGATGCCCGCGACCTGGTTGATGCCCAGCGCCATGCCGCGCTGGTTAGCGGGGAACGCGTCGGTGAGGATCGCCGCGGAGTTGGCCATCAGCATCGCGCCGCCGAACGCCTGGACGACCCGCCAGGCGATGAGCCACAGCGCGCCGTTGGGCCCGAGCGCCGGGTCGAAGCTCAGTGCGACGGAGGCCAGCGTGAACACGACGAAGCCCAGGTTGTAGATCTTCACCCGGCCGAAGATGTCGCCCAGCCTGCCGAGCGTGACCACGAGCACCGACTGCACGAGCAGGTAGCCGATGATCATCCACAGCAGGTACGAGACGTTGCCAGGGGTGAGCGGGTTGAGCTTGATGCCGCGGAAGATGGCCGGCATCGCGATGATGACGATCGACGCGTCGATGGTCGCCATGGTCATCGCGAGCGTCGTGTTGGACAGGGCTACCCACTTGTAGGCCGTGCCCCGCCCGCCGCCGTTGACCGTCTCGCCGCTGTCCGTCTGCTCGTTCGCCCTGGTAGCCACGCCTCCCCAGCATAGTGGGTAGTTGCTTGATGGCAACTATTATGCGTGCTAACGATTGTTCACTAGCCCTGTTCCGGGGCTACGACCGCGAGGATTTCGTTGACGGCGTCCTGGATCTGCCGCTGCCTGCCGGGCATGTCGTGGGCGGCGAAGGTGTGCAGGATGTCGAGCACCTGGTCTTGGTTCTGGAGGATGCCGATCTGCTGCTTGGCCATCTCGTGCAGCGCGATGAGCGTCTCGTGGTCGGCGATCGCCCGCCGGTCGCTCGCCGCCTGCGCCCGGTTGGCGCTCACCTGCAGCGAGATCATGATCGACAGCTGCGGCAGGTTGAGGATCACCAGCAGCAGCGGCCATGGCGTCTTGTCGAACCCGACGATGTTGCCCAGGAAGAGCCAGACGACGATGCCGATCGTGATGAAGAGAAAGACCCACATCGACCCGCAGACCTTGTTCACGGCGTCGGCGATCTTGTCGAGCACGCTGGTGCCCCGGACGTGGTCGGACAGGACCAGCTTGGGCTTGTGCTCTTGGGGGGCGGCACGAATGTGTTCGGCCCGCTGGTGCAGGTCCTCTTTTGCGTGCTCTATCGCGCGCAATGCGGCAGCGTCGGTGTGCGGCCTCGGAATGCTATGCGGGGGTTCCGCCGTGTGTTCCTGAGTTTGCTGCGCTTGCGGCTCGGCACTCGTCTGCGTCATGCGATCCTCCAGGGGTTTGGGGGCTTTGCCCTGGCCGGGCCGGGGCGTTCCGGCTGAAATTGCTGTTTGTGGTAAAGACCGATTAGATGAAAGTTGCGGTTGCCGGAAAAATAGCGCAAACGACCGCGAAAAACGTCCGCCCAGCCGCGAAATGCCCCGTTGCGCACCTCCTTGGGGCCCGCGCGGGCTGCTCTCGCGAAGCGGGTGCAAGCTTGGCTACGGTTACCTGCTGGACCGGACGCACCGTGGCCGAAAGTGCCGGAGCCACTCGGGTCGGCCACTTCGATGGACTTCGCAACCGGCTGGGGCACTTAGACTTGATGTAAGAGAAAGTAAAAGGGGGCGATGGGAGTGGCGGGACGCAAGCGGTCGACCGTCCGGGATCTGCGCAGGGACAACCGTTCTGTGCTCCTGTGGTCGCTTTTCTTCACCCAGCCGTGCAGCCGGCAGGACCTGAGCTGGGCCACGGGCCTGTCCGCGGGCTCGGTCAGCAACGTCGTCCGTGAGCTGATCGACGACGGCATCGTCACGGAAGCGGGGTCGGTGGACTCCGACGGCGGCCGGCCTCGGGCGCTGCTGCGCATGGACCCCGACTACGGGCGCGTCATCGGCGTCGACGTGGGGGAGACGCGCATCCGCGTCGAGATGTTCGACACGACGATGACGATGCGGGCAAGTGCCGACTACGCCCTTGATCCGCAAGAGCACGGCATCGACGTGGTAGCGGACCGGGTCCGCGCCGGGCTGGCGAGCGTCCTCGCCGACGGGAACTGCGCCGCCTCACGGGTCCTTGGCGTCGGTATCGGGGTTCCCGGGGTCGTCGAGCACGACGGCGCGGAAGCGCTGGTCTACGCACAGACGTATGGCTGGGACGCGGTGCCGCTCGGCCGCCTGCTGCGGACCGCCGGCGACTTCCCGCTGTACATCGACAACGGCGCGAAGACGATGGGGCAGGCCGAGTTGTGGTTCGGCGCCGGGCGCGGTGCGCGCCAGGCCGTCGTGTGCCTCATGGGGTCCGGTCTCGGCGCGAGCATCGTCACCGGCACCCCCGGGCTCGGCGGGACGTCGGCCTCCCTCGAGTGGGGGCACACGACGGTGGAGGTTGGCGGGCGGAGCTGCCGCTGCGGGTCGCACGGCTGCCTGGAGGCGTACGTGGGTGCCGGGGCGATACTCGACCGCTACGGTCGCTCGCTGTCTGGTGAGGACGAGGAGTCGGCGCTCGCCTCGCTGGTCGCCGCCGCCGACGAAGCCGACGAACAGGCCGTGCGGATCCTCGATGAGACCGCGCTGTACCTGGGCGCGGGGATCGCCGACCTGGTGAACCTGTTCGGGCCCGAGCGCATCATCCTCGGCGGCTGGGCCGGGCTGCTGCTCGGTCAGCGGATCCTGCCCGCCGTCACGGAGGCGGCCCGGCAGCACGCCCTGCACCACAGGTTCGCGCAGACGTCGATCGAGCTGGGCGGGCTCGGGCCGGACGCGGTTGCCCTCGGGGCCGCGACGCTGCCCATGGAGCGTTTCCTCGACGGTGCCCTCGCCACTCACTCGAGCGACAGGGCGGCGGGCTGACCGGGGCGCGGCCCCCGCGAGCTCAGCGGAACGACGGGAGGAAGACCGACTTCGTGGTCAGGTAGGCCTCCATGCCCTCCGGGCCGTACGCGATGCCCTGGCCGCTGGCGCCGCGGCCGCCCCACGGCGAGCCGATGTCGGGCTCGTACAGGTTGACCCCGAACGTTCCGACACGGGTCCGGCGGGCGATGTCGAGCCCGCGCTGGGGGTCGCCGGTCCAGACGGTCGCGGCGAGCCCGAACCCGTCGTTGGCCAGCGCGACCGCCTCCGCCTCGCCCGAGTACCTGATCACTGTGGCCACCGGACCGCAGATCTCCTCCTGGGCGATCGGCATCGAGGGCGTCACGTCGGCGAGGACGGTCGGCTCGTAGAAGTACCCGCGCACCGGCGAGGCGGGCCGCCGGCCGCCGGAGACGACGCGCGCGCCTGAGGTCACGCCCGCGCGGACCCGGCCCTCCACGTCGGAGCGGCGCCGGGATGAGGCCAGCGGCCCCATCGTGGTGGACTCGGCGAGCGGGTCGCCGACCACCAGGGCGCTCGCCTGGGAGATCATCGCCTCCAGCGCTTCGTCGTACATCTTCTCGGGCACCAGCACCCGGGACATCGCGAAGCAGGTCTGCCCGGAGTTGCCGAAGCACAGCGAGCCCAGGCTCGCCGTCGCCTTACTCAGGTCGGCGTCGTCGAGGATGATCGCGGCGGACTGGCCGCCGAGTTCGAGGCTGGCGGGCTTGAGCTCCGCCCCGCAGATGGACGCGATCCAGCGGCCCTGCTTGGCCGGCCCGGCGAACGCGACCCGGTCCACACCAGGGTGCCTGGCCAGCATGCCGGCCGTCTGGTGGGTTCCCGTGACGAGGTTGAACACGCCCGGCGGGAAGTCAGCCGCCTCGAACGCCTCGGCCAGGATGTACGCCGACAGCGACGTCGCGGCCGCAGGCTTGAGCACGATCGTGCACCCGGCGGCCAGCGCCGGTGCGAGCTGGCAGAACGCCAGCATGATCGGGTAGTTCCAGCTGGTGATCACCGCGGCGACCCCGGCCGGCTCGCGGCGCACCACGGTCCGGCCCGTGAAGCTGACCGCGGTCCTGGTCTCCTCGGTGTCGAGGGAACGCGCGAGCTTCGCGTAGTACCGCAGAATCGAGCACGGGGCGGCGGCGTTGTGCAGCCTGGAGTAAGCGATGGGCATGCCCATCTCGGCCGTCACGAGACGGGCGGCTTCCTCGGTGCGCGCTTCGAGCGCGCCCGCCAGCCGCTCGAGCGCGTCCGCGCGCTCATCGGGGGAGCAGGCCGCCCAGTGGCCGTCGTCGAACGCCCGTCGGGCGGACCGCACGGCCCGGTCGACGTCCACGCCGACTGCCGACGGGACGGCACCAACGACCTCTTCCGTGGCCGGATTGACGATGGTGATCACGTCTGGAGATGCGGACCCGACCAGTCGGCCCCCCGCGTAGATATCGCGGTACTCGAGCAACGGCGGCCCCTTTCGCTCGGAAAGTGCCTGTTTATTTTCGATCATGAAAACTGTATGTCAAGTCTCTGTAACATAACGATCGTACGTAACGTACCGATGCCCGCGCGTAGCCGGGCGACCGTCTCCTGCAGCAGCCTGACCTCCCGCCGCAGGTCAGCCTCGCGGGCTCCGGCGTCCTGCGCCAGTTGGCTCAGCCTGGCCACCTCCTGGTACAGCGCGTCCAGAGCCGCGCTCGAACCGCCCTGAATCGCGCCGCAGTGCGCGCAGCGGGTGATGATGATGGGTTCGGACATGCTGGCTCTCCAAATCATCCAGAGAGTGTCACGAGGTGGCGTTCCGGGCATCGTGGTCCGCCCCAAAGCCGTCCGCCTTGGGGCTGTGGCCGGCCACAGCCCGCGTGGCCTTGTCGCATCAACTTGCATGTAACGGCTTTTCCCAGGTCTACAACAGTGGTAAAGATGCTTTTGTGGGGTCCCACAAAAGCGAAGATGACACAACGTCGTATAGTGCAGTGACCATGCCGGACACGATCCAAGCCGCCAGCCGGCTCGCGACAGCGCCGACTACCAGGGAGAGCCCCCGGGACGTCGACAAGGAGAACGCCGTCCTGCGTGAGCTCGTGACCGTGTACCGGCACCTGTCGGGTCTTGCCATGCAGGACGCCGACCTGGCCGGAGTCGTCCAGCTCATCTCCGAGCGCGCGTCCGCCACCGTCGCGGTCGTCAGCCAGCTCATGGACGTGCTCACCGCCTCCTCGCCCGGCCTTCCCCCCGAGAAGGCCGCCGCCCTGGTGCGGGACCATGTCGTCCACCCGCGGCTCGGCCAGGTGCTGCGCGCCTCCCGGCTCAGCCAGCGCGCCCTGCGGCTGCCGAATGTCGGCGGGGTTCCCGCCATCATCGTCGCGCCGATCCTGGTCGGCGATGAGGTGCCGTCGTACCTGATCACCCTCGACCCGGCGGAGGAATCCTTCGGCGAGGACATGAGCCTGCTGGTGACCGAGCACGCCGCGACGATCTGCGGCGTGATCCTCGGCCGCGAGCGCGTCGTCGCCGCCGCGGCCCGGCGGGTGCGCGACGATCTCGTCGAGGGCCTGCTGCTCGGCCGGGGCCGGGACGCCGGGGACGCGGCCCGGTGGGCAGCGCACCTCGGGTACGACTCCGCCCGCCAGCACAACGTGGCGGCCATCGCCTTCGAGCTCCCGCCGCCGTCTCGCGCCGCGGACGCCGAGGCGCTACGGCAGCGGATCAGGGAGAGCATCGAGCACTTCATGACGACCCGGGCGCCGGAGGCGATCGTCTCCGCGCGCGAGTCCGAGGTGGTCGTGGTGGCCGCCGCCTCGCCCGACCCGCGCAAGCTCGGTCAGGCGTGCCTGACCCGGCTCGGCGAGCTGTTCCCCGGCGCGAAGGTCGTCATCGGCATCGGCGGTCCCTGCCGCGACCCGGAGGAGATCACCGGGTCCTACGACCAGGCGCACCGCACCACGCAGACGCTGTGGCGGCTCGGCCGCACCGGCGCCGTGGCCGCGTTCGAGGACCTGGGCATCCACCGGCTGCTGCTGCAGGTGCCCGACCTGGGCGAGCTGCGGTCGTTCGCCGCGGAAGTGCTCGGAAAGCTCAGCGAGCATGAACACGAGCACAAGTCGGAGTACCTGTCGACGCTCGCCTGTTACTTCAGGGAGAACAACAGCCCGCAGCGGGCATCGCGGCTGTTGCACGTGCACCCGAACACGGTGGCCTACCGGATCAAGCGGATCGAGGAGATCACCGGGCTGCGGCTCGACAACTACAGGGACCGGCTGATCGCTCAGGTCGCGCTCGAGATCCTCGACGCCCTGCCGGAGGCATAGTAGAAATGAACCGCGGGGGAGGCGTAGATGAGTAAGGGTCCTCGTTCCGCCGTGACGACGGCGAGTAAGCTGCTGTCCGGTCAGCGGATTCTGGTCTGCGACGGCGCGATGGGTACCATGCTGCACGCGGCCGGCGCCGCGCTCGACCGGTCGCTGCCCGAGCTGAACCTGTCCGACCCGGGCCTCGTGGAGACCATCCACGACAGCTACCTGAGCGCGGGCGCGGACATCATCCAGACCAACACGTTCGGCGCCAACCGGCTCTGGCTCGGCGACCACGGCTTCCCCGACAAGGTGGACGAGATCAACCGGGCCGGGGTGCGCCTGGCTCGCGCCGCGTCGCAGCGCTCGGACCGCCGGGTGCTTGTCGCCGGCTCGGTGTCGCCCGCGGTGACGGCGCTGCAGCGCCGCCGGGTCGGGTCCGCGGAACGGATGGAGGTGCTGCGCGAGCAGATCCTCGCGCTGGTCGCGGACAAGGGCGTCGAGCTGTTGATCCTCGAGACGTTCGGCTACCTGGACGAGCTCGTCGAGGCGGTGTCGGTGGCCGCCTCGGTGACCGACGTGCCGCTGATCGCGCAGGCCACGTTCGCCGACGACGCCCACACGCTGGGCGGCGAGACCCCGCGCGAGGTCGCCTCCGTGCTGAGCTCCATGCCGATCGCGATGCTCGGCACGAACTGCACGGTCGGCCCGCAACGCATGCTCGTCGTGGCCGAGGACCTCGTCCGTTACTCGGATGTGCCGGTCAGCGCCCAGCCCAACGCCGGGCAGCCGCGCCGGGTCGGCGCGCGCTCGTTCGAGTTCAGCATCGACGGCGGGTACTTCGCCAGGTACCTCGGCCGGTTCGCCGACGCCGGGGTGACGCTGGTGGGCGGCTGCTGCGGCACCACCCCGACGCACATCCGCGCCGCCACCGCCGAACAGGTGCGAACCAGGTCCGGCCTGGACACGGAGGCGGCCGCCGCGACGCGGGGCCGGGCGAAGACGAAGACGGCGGCCGCGGGCGCCGCGCAGTACCGGGGCCAGCCGAGCCACCCCGGCGTCCCGGGCGATCCGGCGCAGACCCCCGAGGCGAGCCTGGCCGAGCAGCTATCCGTGGGCCGGTTCGTGGTGGCGGCCGCGATCACCCCGCCGTCCAACGGCTGGGCGGGCGACGCCGACGAGGCGGCGGCGGTGCTCCAGTCGCACGGCGTCGGGCTGATCGCCGTGCAGCCGCGCGAGAACGCGCGCACGCACATGGACTCCCTGAACCTGGCGCTGCAGCTGCAGATGCGGGTCGGCGTCGAGACGATCGCCACGGTGACGACGTGGGACAAGACGATCATGTCGCTGCAGGCGGACCTGCTCGGCGCGCACGCGCTCGGCATCAGGTCCGTGGTGTCCACGACGGGCAGCCCGCCGGTGTTCGGCGACTACCCCGCGGTGGACGGTACCTGGGAGGTGGACTCGGTCGGGCTGACCGCGCTGCTCGCGGGGCTGAACGCCGGGCGTGACTCCAACGGCCTCGCGCTGACCACCAGGACCTCGTTCTGCATTGGGGCGCGCGTCAACCCGGGTGCGCGCGATCAGGTCGCCGAGATCGCCCGCGCGCACGCGAAGATCCGGGCCGGCGCGCGGTTCCTGATCAGCCGCCCGGTCTATGAGCTGGACTCGCTGACCCGGCTGATCGAGGCGCTGGAGGGGACCGGCATTCCGGTGCTGCTGTCGGTCAACCCGCTGCGGTCCTTCGAGGACGCCGACTACCTGGCGCACGAGGTGCCAGGCGTCACGATCCCGCAGACGACCCTGGACGTGCTGGAGAAGGCGGGCCGCGGCGCCGCCCGCGCGGTCGGCCTCGAGCTCACCGCGGGCCTGCTGGCGAAGGCCAGGCCGCTGGTCAGCGGCGTGCTGCTCACCGCGCCCGACGACGACGCGACCGCCTTGATCCCGCTGCTAGACGCCCTGAGCTGACCATTCCCTTACCGGATCGAGTGCCGGCGGCGCATCAACACCCGGGCACGTGGCATGCTTACCGACGTGGCAGGCAACGAGGGCGACGAAGCCAGGAAGGGCCAGACGAGCCGCAGGGCCTTCATGGGCTTGGCCGCGGCTGGCGTGGCCAGCGTCGCCGCCGGGTGCACCGGGGTCACGGCCTCGCAGCCGCAGCCGAAGGCGGTCCGGGCGACCCGGTCGTGGCGTCCTCCGGTCGCCGAGAACTCGCTGCCAGGCGACCCGAACTGGGCCATCAGCAACCTGGGCGGCGAGCACGCCATCGAGGGATACACCGGCAAAACGAGCGTACTGACGGGCGAGTCGTTCCCGCTGTTCGTGTCAACCGAATCCACCGGCTTCAGCGTGACCGCGTTCCGGCTCGGCTGGTACCAGGGCACCGGGGCGCGCAAGGTCTGGACGTCCAAGACCCTGCGCGGCGGTCAGCAGAAGAGCGCGAGCGTCCTGCCGCCCACCAACACCGTACAGACGGACTGGGACCCGGTGATCGAGGTCCCCACACACGACTGGCCCGCCGGCGGATACCTGCTCAGGCTCGACGCCGACTCGGGCGCGCAGCGCTACGTACCGGTCACCGTCAGATCGGCGAGCTGCGCCGGCGCGATCGTGCTGAAGAGCTGCGTGCAGACCTGGCAGGCCTACAACCTGTGGGGCGGCTACGACCTGTACAAGGACGCCGCGGGCGTGTATGCGAACCGGTCCCTGGTCGTCAGCCTGGACCGCCCGTACGACATCAACGGCGCCGACTACTTCCTCACCTACGAGCGCAACATCATCAAGCTCGCCGAGCACATGATCGCCGGACAGGGCCTGAACCTCGCCTACGTGAGCAGCATGGACATCGCCGCCGACCCGCACCTGCTGGACGGGGCGAGCGCGCTGGTCTCGATGGGCCACGACGAGTACTGGACGCCGGAAGAGCGCGCCCACGTCACCGCCGCCAGGAACAGCGGGGTGAACCTGGCGTTCATGGGCGCCAACGCGTGCTTCCGCCGCACCCGGCTGCAGTCGAGCCCGCTCGGGTCGGCGCGGCAGGTCGTCTGCTACAAGACCGACTACACGCAGGACCCCGAGTACGGCAAGGACCCGGCGGAGGTCACCAGCGACTGGCGCGAGCCGCCACTTTCCGACCCGGAGTCCTCGCTCATCGGCACGATCTACGAGGGGTATCCCGCGGACGCGCCCTATGTGGTGTCCAGCCCCGGCAGCTGGGTGTTCAAGGGCACCGGCGTGAGCGAGGGCGCCAGCTTCCCGCACCTGGTGGGGATCGAGTACGACCGGGTCAACCCCGCCTACCCGCTGCAACGCCCGATCGAGGTGCTGTCCCACTCGCCGCTGACCTGCCTGGGCGCGAGCAGCTACGGCGACTCCGCCTACTACACGCACTCCGGCGGCGCCGGCGTGTTCAACGCGGGCACCTTGCGCTGGGTGGAGGCGATCTACGGCGACCAGCCGCACGGCATCACGGGCAGCACGCCGGCCTTCGTCATGCGGGCGACGATGAACGTGCTGCGCGCGTTCGCCGGCGGCCCCGCCGCGGCCAAGTACCCCGCGCACGACAACCTGGATGAGATCCACGAGTACGTCGGCGACCCGATCGGCAACCCGCAAAACCTTCAGTAAAAGGCCACAGATTTCCGTGACACCGCCCGCGGCAACCCCGTCCTGGCTCGCCGACGCCGTCCTGTACCAGGTCTACGTGCAGAGCTTCGCCGACTCCGACGGCGACGGCATCGGCGACCTGGCGGGCGTGACCGAACACCTCGACTACCTCACCTGGCTAGGTGTCACCACGGTCTGGCTCTCGCCGTGCTTCGTCTCGCCGTTTGGCGACGCCGGCTACGACATCGCCGACTACCGCGCCGTCGCGCCCCGCTACGGCACCAACGACGACCTGGCCAGGCTCGTCGACCAGGCCGGCCGCCGGGGCATCCGGGTGCTGCTCGACCTCGTCCCCGGGCACACCTCGGACCAGCATCCATGGTTCACCCGCGCCGCCGCCGACCCGGCCGACCACCGCTACATCTGGGCCGCGGACGGGGTGCCTTTCGGCTTCGTGCCCTCCCCAGGGACCAGGTCCGGCGGGTACCTGCCGAACTTCTTCGCCTTCCAGCCGGCGCTCAACTACGGCTACGCGCGGCCCGACCCGGGCCAGCCGTGGCGCCAGCCGCCCGACGCCGAAGGCCCGCGGGCCAACCACGCGGCGCTGCGGGACATCATGGGCCACTGGCTTGGCCTCGGCGTGGCCGGCTTCCGCGTCGACATGGCCGCCTCCCTGGTCAAGGACGATCCCGGGTACGCGGAAACCGGCAAGCTGTGGGCCGGGATGCGGACCTGGCTCGACCGGGACCACCCTGGCGCGGTCATCATCTCCGAATGGGGCGACCCCGCCGTCGCCGTCACCGCGGGGTTCGACGCGGACTTCTTCCTCCAGTTCGGCGGGCCGACCGACGGGCTGCCGCTGCGGTCGCTGTGGAACAACCGGCAAGGCACCGACGAGGATCGGTGGGGGTCGGTCGCGCCGTATTTCGACGCCGCGGGCCGGGGCACGGCACGCACGTTCGCCGATGCCTACGCCGCCGCGGCCGGCGCCGCCGGGGGAGCGGGCCGGATCATCGTGCCCACCGCCAACCACGACTTCGCCCGGCTGCGCTGCGGCACGCGCGCCGCCGGGCAGCTGCCGGCCGCCTTCGCCTTCCTGTTCACCTGGCCCGCCATCCCCGCGCTGTACTACGGCGAGGAGATCGGCATGCGCTTCGTCCCCGGGCTCCCCGACGTCGAGGGCAGCGTCCTTGGCCCGCGATACAACCGGGCGGGCTCACGCACCCCCATGCAATGGGAACCCGGTCAGGGCGCGGGCTTCTCGACCGCCCCGGCCGAGCGGTTCTACCTGCCGCTCGACCCGGATCCGGCCCGCCCCGACGTCGCCACCCAGCGGGCCGGCGAGCAGTCGCTGCTGCACCTGATCCGGGACCTGATAGGGCTCCGCAACGACAACGCTGAGCTCGGCACGGGCCCGGCCGCCACGCTAGAGGTGCTGAACGACGGCTACCCCCTCGCTTACATTCGCGGCGGCCGGTTCCTCGTCGTCGTCAACCCGTCCGGTCGCACAGAACGCGCCGCGCATTCGCGCCCGCAGCTGGCGACCGCCAAGGCCGTCCTGGGCACCGGAGTTTCCGTTTCCGCCGATGAGGTGACCGCGGCGCCGTTCGGCTACGGAATTTTCGCCATGCCCCACTCAGGAGGAGGCGGCGGCCAGCCGCGGCGCGAGACGCGAGACCCGGTCGGCTAGCTCGGCCAGCGCCGCGTCGAAAGTGGCAGCGTCGCCCGCTGGTACCGGGTCGGGCACGGACCAGTGCACGAGCGCCAGCGCGCCGAGTTCCTCATAGGCCCGGTCGCAGACCGTCACGACCAGGTCGCTGTCGTGCCGGATCTCGCTGATGTGGCGGGGTCGCAGCCGTCGCAGCGGGAGATGGTGCCGCTGCGCGGCGGCGATCGCGCCGGGGTCGATCGCCGCGCCCGGGTGGGTACCGGCCGAGGCCGCGGGGATGCCGCTGGCCCGCCGCCACAGCGCCGCGGCCAGGTGGGAGCGGGCCGAGTTTGCGGTGCACACGAACAGCACCCGCCGCGCCGGCCGCGCCGCCGGGCCGCCGCCGTCGTGCCCGGCGCCGGGTCGCAGCCGCAGGTAGGTGCGGCGGCGATCCCCCTCCGACCGCCGCCTGATGATGATCCCGGCTTGCTCCAGCACGCCTAGATGGTGGGCGAGCAGGTTGGACGGCATCGCCAGCATGGCCGCCAGTTCTGACGGGGACAGGTCTGTCTCCGCTAGCGCGTCGCTGATGCGCAGACGTGCCGGGTCGGCCAGCGCCGCGTGTACCGTCGCACGCCTGGCTAGCTCAGCAGCCTGCTCAGCATTCATTGACTCAATTTTGACTGAGCTATCTTGGATGTGTCAAGATGGCCGCGTGACCAGCGCACCAGTCTTGTTGCGGCGCCGGCTGGCGGCCGAGTTTCTCGGCAGCGCCTTGCTGGCCGCGATCGTGATCGGCTCGGGGATCGCTGCGCAGCAGCTGTCGCCGGGCAGTACCGGGCTGCAGTTGCTGGAGAACGCGGCAGCGACCGCGGCGGGGCTGTTCGCGATCATCGTGATGTTCGGGCCGGTGTCCGGCGCCCATTTCAACCCGGTCGTATCGTTCGCCGATGCGGCGCTGGGCGGCATGTCCTGGCGGGACGCCGCGGCATATTTGCCGGCGCAGGTGGCCGGCTGTATCACTGGCGCGGTTGCCGCCAACGTGATGTTCGCGCGGGCCGCGGTGTCGATCTCCGCTAAGCACCGGGCCAGCGGGCCGCACGCGCTGTCGGAGGTGATCGCGACCGCCGGGCTGCTGCTGGTGATCTTCGCGCTGGCCCGCTCCGGGCGGGCGGCCAGCGCGCCGGCGGCGGTCGGCGCTTACATCGGCGCCGCCTACTGGTTCACCTCGTCCACTAGCTTCGCCAATCCGGCGATCACCATCGGCCGGATGTTCTCCAACACGTTCGCCGGGATAGCGCCGTCCTCGGCACCGCTGTTCCTCGCCGCCCAGATCGGCGGCGGCATCGCCGGGGTGCTCATCATCCGCGGCTTGTATCCCGCGCTCACCCCGGCCCAGGCGCGCGCCGTCTTCGGGAGGTAGTACTCATGCACATCGTCGCGGTCGGCGGCAGTGACGCCGGGATCAGCGCCGCGCTGCGCGCCAGGGAAGTGGACCCGGGGGCCGAGGTTACCGTGGTAGCCGCCGACGCCTACCCGAACTTCTCCATCTGCGGTATCCCCTATTACGTCTCCGGCGAGGTCGCGCACTGGCGCAACCTCGCGCACCGCAGCATCGCGGACCTGGAGGCCGCCGGGATGCGGCTACGGCTGGACACCATGGCACGCCGCGTCGACGTGCCGGGCCGCAAGCTGATGGTCAGCGGGCCGGACGGCGCCGAGGAGCTGATCGGCTATGACCAGCTGGTCATCGGCACCGGCGCGGTCCCGGTCCGCCCGCCGATCGCCGGCCTGGACGAACTCGGGCCGGCTGATGGGGTGCACCTGCTGCACTCGATGGACGACACGTTCGCCGTCATGCGCACGCTCCAGGAGACGGCGCCCGGCGGCGCGGTGATCGTGGGCGCGGGCTACATCGGGCTGGAGATGGCCGACGCGCTGACCGTCCGCGGCCTGGCCGTCACCCAGATCGAGCAGCTTCCCGAGGTGCTGCCCACGGTGAGCACGTCGCTGGGCGCCCTGGTCCGGGCCGAACTGGAAAGCCACGGAGTGAGGGTGCTCACCGGCACCACGGTCAAGGCCATCAGCCGGGCCGTGTCAGGCGCGCCCGGGCCGCTGGCCGTCCAGGCGGTCACTCCCGACGGGCAGGAGATTACCCGGCACGCCGGCCTGGTGCTGGTCGTCACCGGGGTGCGGCCGGAAACCGGCCTGGCGGCCGCGGCGGGGGCCAGACTCGGCGCGCGCGGCGCGATCGATGTCGACACGCGGATGCGTACCGGCGTGCCCGACGTGTACGCCGCCGGGGACTGCGTGATCACCCATCACCGGCTGCTTGGCCAGACCTACCTGCCGCTGGGCACCACCGCGCACAAGCAGGGCCGGGTCGCCGGGGAGAACGCGGCCGGCGGGCACCGTGAGTTCGCCGGCAGCCTGGGCACCCAGGTTGTGAAGATCTTCGACTGCGCCGCTGCCCGCACCGGGCTGCGGCACGCCGAAGCGGTCCAGGCCGGCTACGAGCCGCTCACCGTCGCCGCCGAGGCCGACGACCACAAGGCCTACTACCCCGGCAGCCACCGCATCGCGATGCGGTACATCGGGGACCGCGCCACCGGCCGGCTGCTCGGCGTCCAGCTGTTCGGCCATAAGAATGCCGAGATCGCCAAGCGAATCGACATCGCCGCCACCGCCATCTTCAACGGCATGACCATCGACGCGATCAGCGACCTGGACTTGTCCTACACCCCGCCGCTCGGTTCCCCGTGGGACGCCGTGCAGGCCGGAGCGCAGGCCTGGGTGTCGACGTCGGCCTTGACGACGTAGACCTCCCATGGCTCGCGGCCCGGCCCGGTAACCCAGACCTTGTCCTGGACCGCGTAGCAGCAGGCGGTGTCCTCCTGCGTCGCGGTGGCCAGCCCCGCGGCGGCCAGGCGGCCCGTCGCAGCGGCGACTTCCCCGGTGGTTGCGACCTCGACGCCGAGGTGATCCATCCGGGTGGGCTCGCCGGGACTGCCTTCGAGCAGGACCAGCTTGAGCGGCGGCTCGGCGATCGCGAAGTTGGCATACCCGGGACGGCGCTTGGCGGGCTCGGCGCCGAACAGCTTGGAGTAGAAGGCGACGGAGGCTTCCAAGTCGGGAACCCGAAGCGCGAGCTGAACACGGGACATGAGTTTCTCCCTGCGGGCACTTGCGGCTGATTAAAGATCTATCTAATCAACTCGTCGAAGCCAGTTTGCGGCCTACTTAAAGATGTGTCAAATTAGAGATGTGCTTAATCAGAAGCCGCTTCCTGTAGTCAGCGCCGACGACCAGGAATGCTGCGCGCCGCTAGCGCGCGAGCCGCTGTCGCCCGGCGGGGCGGACGAGCTGGCGCCGCTGTTCAAGGCCGTCGCCGATCCGATGCGGCTGCGGCTGCTGTCGCTGATCGCCTGCCATGATGGCGGCGAGTCGTGCGTGTGCGACCTGACCGCGGCGTTCGACGTGACGGCGCCGACGATCAGCTACCACCTGAAGATCTTGCGCGAGGCCGGGCTGATCAGCGCGGAGCGCCGTGGCACCTGGGTGTACTACCGGATCAACTCGCAGGTGATGGCACGGATGTCGGCGGTGCTGGTCCCGCAGCTCGCGGTTACTGCCGGGATCAGCTGACCTGATAGATCGCCAGTACCTGGTCCGCGTCGGCCGCGATCATCGGCCGTATCAGACGCCAGGTGCCGCGGCGGGCCTTACCGCCTGGATGATCGCCGAGCGCAGGATGCCCGCGGTGGCTGCTGTCGGCGTGATGGTGATCTGCGTGAACCCGGCCGCTATGAGGTGCCGCCGGTACTGGCTGGCGGTGACCGTGCCGGTCGTGCAGCCGGTTCGCTGCTCGGCTGCCGCTCGCTGCGCCGGGTCGGCATCATCGTCGGCGATGATGTCGCTGACGCCTAGCCGGCCACCGGGCCGCAGCACCCGGAACGCCTCGGCCAGGACACGGGGCTTGTCGGCGGACAAGGTGATGACGCGTTGTTGATCCGGTAGTAGGCGGACGTGCCACGTCGCTCGACCAGGACGAACCGCACCTCCGCCAGGACCTTCAGGTGAGCCGAGACCGTGGACTGGCCCACATCCAGCGCCGCGGTGATCGCGCCCACGCTCATCGGCGCTCCCCGCCGCGCCAGCAGCGACACGATCTGCACGCGGGTCGCGTCCGCCAGCGCCCGGAACCAGGACGCGTACTCCGTCGCCACCACACGTTCCAACGGGGTAGCAGTCTCACTATTCATCGTTAATCGACGATAGACGATGAAAGGCTTTGGGGCAACCCCTTCGTTCGGCTACTCGATCTTCGTCACGTCGGGCCTCGACTAATATCCTGGTTTCCAATATATTCACCTTATGGCTGTCAAACCCATGACCGGGCAGGCGTTCTTCGTGCTCACCGCCCTCGCCGAGGGCCCGCGGCACGGGTACGGCATCGTGCGCGAGGTCGCCGAGCTGTCGCAGGGCCGGGTGAACCTGAAGATCGGCGGCCTGTACGGGGTGCTGGACCGGCTCGCCGCCGAGGGGCTGATCGAGCCCGACCGGGAGGAGGCGCACGACGGCCGGCTGCGCCGCTATTACCGGCTTACCCGGGACGGGCGGCGCGCGCTGGCTGAGGAGGCCGAGCTTCGCGCCGCCACCGCCCGGGTCGTGCGGGCGCGGCTGGGTGTGGCCGGCGCTGAGGCGGCCTGGTGAGGGGCGGCCTGGTGAGGGGCGGCCTCGTGAGCGGCGGCCTGGTGAGGGACGGGCTGAACCTGGAGCAGCGGTACCGGCGGGTGCTGCGGCTGCTGCCCGGCTACTACCGGGACCTGTGGGAAGAGGACATGGTCGCCGCCTTCCTGGACAGCCGGCTCACCGGTGACCCGGAGGACGACGTCGCCATCCTCGAGTTCTGCAAGCCCTCCCTGCCGGAAGTCGGCAGCGTCGCCGGCCTGGCCGTCCGGCTGTACCTGGGCGGCGCGGGCGCTCCGCGCCGGTACTTCGCCTGGGGGCAGGCCGTGCGGTACGCGGCGCTCGCCGTCACGCTGCTTCAGTCGGTACGGGGCCTTGACGTGCTCGTGCGGACGGCGTGGAGCCGCCACGTATTCGGCTGGCTGCCCGCGCCGCCAGCGGGCATCGCGGTGGGCACGCCGACCGGCATCTTGCCGCCCGCGGCGTGGTATTTCGTGGCCTACGCCTGGATCGTCAGTTTCGTGGCGCTGGTGCTCGGGCACTACCGCACCGCCCAGGTCATCGCCGCGCTGGCCATCGTCCCCGATCTGGTCTGGCTGCTGCAGGGGCAGTTCACCGGCGCGCTGCCGGCGATGCCGCTGGGGCCGTGGGCCTTCTGGGTCCTGCTCAATCTCACCCCGGTGCTGGCCATGACCGCGTTCCACCGGGACGCCCCGCCGGCCGCGCGCCGGCCCTGGCTGCTAGCCCTGCCCGCCGCCTACCTGCTGGTGGCCGTGCCGCCGATGGCGCTCGAGGCGACCGGCAACTCCGCATGGGTGCCGGACTTTTCCGGGCTGTACTGCGTCCTGGTCGCCCTCGCCTGCCTGGCGCACGCGCCGCGGGCGTGGTCCCGCAAGGCCGCCGGCTCGGGCGTCTGGTCGCTCACCCTGACGCTACTGGCCGCTGACGTCGGGGCGTACCGCATCTTCTCGCTCTACGACTACTGGCACGACCCGCACCTGATCGCGGTGAGCCTGGCCGAACTGCTGATCCTCGCGGTCGCCGTCGCGCTGGTCGCCCCCGACAGCGCCCGTGCCCCGACCGCAATGCCCGCTCCGCCGCCGCATCCGGGGTACGCGGGATGACGAAGCGACACCGCCCCAGGAGGACCAAGGACATGCCATTCCAGACCCCGCCGCGCCCGGTGTCCGTCCTGGCCAGCGTGCTGGCCGCCGGCCTCATGCTCACCGTTGCGAGCTGCAGCAACGTGACCCCGCTTGGGCCGTACGCGGTGCCCGCCGTGCCGCAGCCACACCAGCTGCGGTCACCGTTCGTCCTGCGAGCCGTGGACATGGAGCTACCCACGCAATACGGTGGCTGCCCGTCCGGTTCCGTCGCGCTGTCCGGGGGGCCCGGCCAGTGCTACCACTACATCGGCGCGCCAGTGACGGTCACCTCCGCGGCGGTTTCCCCGGTCAGCTCATTCCAGCCGCCGACACCCTCGGGACAGCAGGCGGTACCCACGCAGTACGGATTCTGGATCACCCTGCCCGCCGCCGACGGGTCGGCGCTAGCGGTCGTTCCAACGCCTCCTGCACCTGCGGGCGGCGCCCCTGTTGCCACCAGCGCGGCCGGCGGCAGCGATTTCATCATCACCGTCGCCGGTCGCACCTGGGTCCCCATCGGCTTCTCGACACAGGCATCCAGACACCGGCTCGACATCGATCTGGCCAGCAGGAATCAAGCTGTCCAGCTGCAGGACACACTGGCCGCCACCGGCTGACGGGTCTGCGCGTCCGTTCACGGACTTAGCGCACCCTGTGACCAAAACGATGTCGGCTATATCAGGATATATACGATTTGTTCTGGTCATACGGTGCGCTAAGTCGATCGGGTGATGCTGGTGTGACTGCCGTCCCTGTGGCTAGTACCAGATGTTGATGACGTAGGTCTCTCTGATGATCGAGGTGGCCGCGTTGGTGTGCAGCACCACCGTGTGGCCGGGGACGCTGTCCACGCTGAGCGTCGCGATGACGCAGGAGGCACCGCACACCAGCTTGGTGATCACCTTGGTGCTGATCGTGGTGCCGGCGTGCTGCGACCCGTCGCTGTAGGTGCCGATCCAGCTCATCCCCGAGCGATTGGCGTTCACGTTGAGCAGGGCGCTGAACACTTCGCTCGGCGTCTGGATGCCGCCGTTGGTCGAGATGTTGTCGAGGTCGATGCGCACTGGGTCGTTGGCGGCGGGAATCTTGAAGACCGCGTTCCCGCCAGGGGGCAGCGTGAAGACAAGGCGCTGATGGTCAATCCCGGTCACCGGAACCGAGGAAATTCCCGGGGTGTTGGTGACGGCGTAGGCGCCGCCGCCGGCGGCTGCCATCGCTGCCACGACCGCCCCCACCGCCAGCCCGCGCAGATAGTGCTTCCTGTTCATGGCACCCGCTCCTTTTTCGTGGTTGTCCCACGGGCTCAGAGGGCTGCCGTGCGCGCTGGATACGCGGGTTAGGTAAAACTAGCCGAGCGGTAACGGCTCGTCGGTCACGTGGATGGCCGCGTCCTCGGCCCCCTCGTCGTCCGGCTCTTCCTCTTCCTCCTCCTCGGCCCGCGCTTGCCGCGGATGGAGGGCCACCCAGTCCGTCGCCGCTTCCGCGTCGTCATCATCGTCCTCGGCGATGACCAGGTCATCGGGCGGGTCCTCAATGTACTGCTCGTACTCGGCGACCTCGGATTCCTGCTCGTCGTCGCCCATGTCGTCTGGTCCTTGGTATGTCATGCCAGCCTCCATTCGCGCCGGAACAGGTGATACTTCAGTTAATCAGCGCAGCCTTGCTCGCTGTCCACGGGAGGCCTGTTCCCGTCCGGAAGATGGTACGCGAGGTCGTCAGGCGCCCTTGGCGTCGTTGCCGTAACGGCGGCGGAACCGCTCCACCCGGCCGGCCGTGTCGAGGACGCGCGCCTGCCCGGTGTAGAACGGGTGGCTCGCCGACGAGATCTCGACGTCGACGACAGGATAGGTGTTGCCGTCCTGCCAGGTGATGGTTCGCTCGCTGGTCGCGGTCGACCTGGTGAGGAAGGCGAAGTTCGCCGCGCGGTCGCGGAAAACGACCTGATGATAGTCCGGGTGGATGCCCTTCTTCATAGTTACCGCTCCTCCTGGAACTTGACGTGGCGGCCGATCACTGGGTCGTACTTGCGGACGACGAGACGGTCAGGATCGTTTCTCCGGCTCTTCCTGGTCACGTACATGTAGCCAGTCCCAGCGGTCGACCTCAGCTTGATGACGGGGCGAAGTGTGCTGCGACTCATGTTCTTCACAACAACCCACTAATGAAAATCATTCCCGATAGTGGCCGGCGGGACTGGCCGGGTGGCAGACTCGTAATCCCGCGGTTCGTCGCACGATTGGATCGATCATGGAGAACCCGCCCGTGCAGTTCCCCGCCTGGCCCGGCGACGCTGAGGTGGCGGTGGCCCTGACCTTTGACGTGGATGGCGAGGCTCCCTGGCTCAGCGAGGGCCCCGAGTACGCCCGACGGCTGACCATGCTGTCGCAGGGCCGATTCGGGCCGGGCCGGGGCTTGAGCCGGATCCTCGGACTGCTGGCTGAGCTGGAGGTCACGGCCACGTTCTATGTGCCCGGCCACACCGCCGACCAGCATCCAGGCGCCGTGGAGGCCATCCTGGCGGGCGGTCACGAGGTCGGCCACCACGGGTACCTGCACCGGGGCACTGATGGCTTGGACGCCGCGGCGCAGCGCGCCGAACTCGAGGAGGGGTTGACCGCGCTGGGCAAGCTGGGGGTTCGGCCGGACGGCTACCGGTCACCGGGCTGGGAGCTTACCCGGGAGACGCTGGACCTGCTGAGCGAGCTCGGTTTCCGCTACGACGCCAGCCTGATGGCCGACGACCGGCCGTACTGGGTGACCAGCGGAAATGTGCCGCTGCTTGAATTGCCCGGCCACTGGAGCCTGTGCGACTGGCCTTACTTCGGCTGGACCTCCTACCATGGCGGGCTGCTCGCCGACCCGGCCGCAGTCGAGCGGATCTGGCTGGGGGAGTTCGAGTCGGCCCGCCAGGACCGCCGGGCGGTGACCTACACGATGCACCCGGAGGCCATCGGCCGCGGTTACCTGGTGCGGATGCTGGACCGTATGATCACCGGGATGGCCGGGCGGGGCCGCCCGTGGTTCGCCACGCACGCGCGGATCGCGGACCTGGCCGGCGCCGCCCCCATTGACTCGCCTGAGGGGAGCATGTGAGCGCTGTCTTTGAGCACCAGGTCAGCGTGCGGTGGCGGGACATGGACGCTCTCGGGCACGTCAACCACGCGGTGTTCCTGACCTACCTGGAGGAAGGCCGGGACGCCCTGTATGTGCGGGCGCTGGGCCGCGATCCGCACTATGTGGTAGCGCGGGTGGAGATCGACATGCGCGCCGAGGTCCGCTACACCGATCGGCAACTCCGGGTGCGAATCGAGGTGGAGCGGGTGGGCACGACCAGCCTGACGACGCGGGAGACGATCCTCACGCCGGAGGGCGTGACCGCCGCCGAGGCGCGGGTCGTGACCGTGCTCTGGGACGCTGGTGCCCGCAAGCCGATGGCGTTCGCGGCGGACGAGCGGGCGCGGCTGGCCGCGTACTGACATCGGTCATCGCCGACGGGCCGCAAGGCTGAGGTCGCCCGTGAGCGCGGCCACGGCCACCACTCCTGTGGCCGCATCAGGTGCGTCGAGGATGGCCTTGACCAGTGCGGACGCGACGATCACGCCGTCGGCGAAGGCAGCCACCTGGGCCGCCTGCGCCGCGTTGGAGATCCCGATTCCAACGCAGACGGGGAGTTCGGTGGTTGCCTTGATGCGTCGCACCAGGGAGTGGGCGGCTGCACTGACACTCTCTCGGGTACCGGTGACTCCCATCAGCGATGAGGCGTAGATGAACCCTGTCCCCGCCGTGGTGAGTTCCCGCAGTCGCCTGTCGGTCGTGCTTGGCGCGGCCACGAAGATAGTGGCGAGGCCATGCCTGGCCGCGCATTCGCGCCACCGCGCCGACTCCTGGACGGGCAGGTCGGGCAGGATGCAGCCCGCGCCGCCCGCCTCGGCCAGTTCGCCGCTGAAGCGCTCGGCGCCGTACTTGTCGATCGGGTTCCAGTACGACATGACCAGGACTGGCTTGCCGGTGGCCTGGTATGCCTCTCGCACCGTACGGATGACGTCGGCGATCCGGACGCCGCCGCGCAGGGCGATGTCACCGGCGGCCTGGATGACCGGGCCGTCGAGTACCGGGTCGCTGTGCGGCAAGCCGACCTCGACGATGTCGGCTCCGCTGGTCAGCATCGCCTGGATCGCGGCGATGCCGTCGTTGACGGTCGGAAAGCCGGCCGTCATGCCCGTGATGAGCGCGGCCCGGTTCTCTTGCTTGGCCTGGGCCAGGGTGCCGGCCAGGAGCCGCATGTTTCCGCTCACTTCTGGACTCCTTCTGCCCTGGCCGGGCCGGCGTCCGGTTTGAAGTACCGGGCGGCGATGTCCATGTCTTTGTCGCCCCGGCCGGACAGGTTCACCAGGATCAGGCCGTCAGGTCCGAGTTCGGTGCCGACGTCGAGCGCGCCGGCGAGCGCGTGGGCGCTTTCTATCGCCGGGATGATGCCCTCGGACGACGCGAGCAACTGGAAGGCCCGCATCGCGGCGGCGTCGGTGACCGGCCGGTACTCGCCGCGGCCGGTGTCATGCAGGTAGGCGTGCTCCGGTCCGACGCCCGGGTAGTCGAGCCCGGCCGAGATCGACCAGGGCTCGGTGATCTGGCCTTCATCGTCTTGCAGCACGTAGGAGCGTGAGCCGTGCAGGATGCCGGGCTCGCCCGCCGACAGCGTCGCCGCGTGCATCCCGGTCGCCACACCGCGCCCGGCGGCCTCGCAGCCGATGAGGCGGACGCCCGTGTCCGGGACGAACGCGTGGAACAGGCCGATGGCGTTGGATCCCCCTCCGACGCACGCGATCGCGGCGTCGGGCAGCCGGCCGGTTCGCTCGAGGATCTGGCGGCGGGCCTCCACGCCGATGACGCGCTGGAAATCGCGGATCATGGCGGGGAAAGGATGGGGCCCGGCGGCGGTGCCGAAGATGTAGTGCGTGGTCTCGACGTTGGCGACCCAGTCCCGGAACGTCTCGTTGATGGCGTCTTTGAGGGTACGGGAGCCGGAGGTAACCGGTATCACCGTCGCGCCGAGCATCTTCATCCTGGCCACGTTGACCGCCTGTCGGCGGATGTCGGTTTCCCCCATGTAGATGGTGCATTCCAGGCCGAACAGCGCGCATGCCGTCGCGGTGGCCACCCCGTGCTGGCCTGCTCCGGTCTCCGCGATAACGCGGGGCTTGCCCATCCGCATGGTCAGCAGGGCCTGTCCGAGCACGTTGTTGATCTTGTGTGAGCCGGTGTGGTTGAGGTCCTCGCGTTTGAGGAACACCCGCGCGCCGCCGGCGTGCCCGGCGAATCGGGGGACATCGGTAAGCGGACTCGGACGGCCGGCGTAGTGGGCGAGCAGTTGCTCAAGCTCGGCGGCGAACCCAGGATCCGCCTTGGCCCGCTCGTACTCAAGGGCGACCTCATCCACGGCGGCGACCAGCGCCTCCGGAATGAACTTGCCGCCGAACGCGCCGAAGTATCCGTCCTCGTCAGGGGATTGGCCCGGCACCGCCGGGAAGAAGAATTTGCTGTCCATCGCACATGCGCTCCTGGCACGGGACACGCCCGGCCTTAGATAGCGGGAAAGGAAGTGTGAGTACGCCCCGCCGTTCCGAATCACGGGAAAGAACGACGGACGAGAGAAGAGCGATCTCGCTCAGATACCTCGCACGGCACGGGAGGCGCCGGACCAGCGCATCCCGTTTACCTGACCAGCCTCAGCCCCAAGCACATACCGCACCTTGCGGCCGAGCACACGCCGCGCGGGCGCCCGGCAACCGCGCGGGCGGCACCCAGGAGCAAGGCGTACGGCGATAGGCACAGCAGGATGCTACCCCACTGGAGGCGGAGGGCTAGGGCGGGCTCACGTAGCCGGCGAGAACGGAGTCGTCGCGACCGGCGTCGGCCCGAACCTGGCCGGTCCCGGTCTCGACGACAGAGAAACCGGTCCGGTCGCCATCCCCGTTCACGACATCCGGCCCCCGCTGACCGGGCGCGTCGTCGGTGACGATCGCCACGTGCGCAGCCGACGGATCTGCCCCGAGGATGAGGCCATAGACCGCCACGTCTCCCGGCACAGCCACGTATCCGCTCGTCGCCGGGTGCCATTCTCCGTTGGCGACGCCCCACTCGTAAAAGCTGACGGCGGCGCCGTTGATCTGTCCCGGGTCGTAGCCGTAGCCGAACCGCACACCGGCCTGCTGCCAGGCCCAGGCGGCGAAGTCGGCGCACCACTGCTCGGCCCGCTCACCGCTTGGGCAGTCCGCCGTGCCGGCGTCCCAGTGGGCGCTGAACTTGTTGCAGTAGGAGCCGGAGGGTTCGGTGCTGTACCCGACCTGGCTCTTGGCGATGGCCACGATGCGCTGGGAAAGGCTCAAGCCGGCCAGGGCGGCCTCGCTCGGGGGTGGGTAGGAGTCAGCGTGCCCGAGCACCCTGGGCAGGGTCGCTACCAGGATGATCACGACCGCGCTGGCCCCGAGGATGAGCCCGGCCCGGCGCCGTGTCTGGCTTGGCTCGCACGGCCGCACGGTGCTGGTCTCGATGGCAGCTAGTTGCTTGGCTGCGGCGTGTTGCACTGAATATGCGGGTCTACGCCCGTGTAGTTGAGCGGGCCGGCCAGGATCGTTGCCCCGATCGTCCCGGCTCTGCTGCAGTCGAGGTGATCCGTGTAATCGCCGCGCTGTGCCGCGGCGATTACTCCGATGATCAGCCAGATGGCAAGAAGTGCCGATCCGAAATGCATCTGCGCCTCCGTGAGCAACACCATAGAAAACAGATGCGGAGATACCTGATAACGAGCGTAAAGCCCGCGCGATGATCCGCATCTGCGAGGAAGGGTACCCGCCAGCGACGCCAATGCCCGTTCCAGAATTCTGGAAGATTGAATGTGGTGTTATCAAGTGGGCATGCGGGAAGGAGCGAGCAATCATGTCCTCCATCGCGGGAGAGCTTGTCACCGAGACGTTCGGCTACGACGGTGGTCGCCAGGTCACGGTGTACGTCCCGCCGGGTCCGCCCGAGGCAGTCGTGTTCGCTGGTGACGGTCAGCTGATTTCGCAGTGGGGAGGGGCCCTCGAGGCGGCCGGCGTGCCGTCCACGATGATCGTCGGTGTACACCGGCTGGCCGATGAGATGCTGCGCCTGCACGAGTACTCACCGGGCTTCGACCCGGACCGGTTCGCCGCACACGAGAAGTTCTTCGTCGACGATGTGCGCCGATGGGTGCGATCGCGCTTCGGCGTCGCGCTGCCCGCCGCACGCACCGCGGTGTTCGCCGTCTCGGCCGGGGGCGAACTGGCGCTGGCCATCGGGCTGCGGCACCCGGACGTCTACGGTGTGGTCTTCTGCGCGTCGCCCGGTGGGGGTTACCGACCGCCTGCCGTAATGCCGAGCCCGCTTCCGCGCGCGTACCTCGTCGCCGGCACACTGGAGCCGTTTTTCCTCGAGAACGCGACCCGGTGGGCGGACGCTTTGCGCGCTGCCGGCGCGGACGTCGTAATGACTGAGCGGGTCGGATCGCATGGCGGCCCGTTTTGGCGCGAGGAATTCCCGCTGATGGTGGCGTGGGCGTTTGCATGATGGCACGGCCTGCGAACTACCGGCGATCAGTCGAGGCTGAGCCGGGCGACGGCCCGGGCGAGCGCTGGGGACAAGCGGGTGAGCAGGCGGCCGACCCTGGCCTCGACGGTGATGGGAACCAGGGGCCGGCCGCGCCGGACCGCTTCCACGATGTGCTCGGCGACCTTCTCCGGCGGGTAACCGCGCCGGGCGACCTGGCGCGTGGCCCGGTCCCGCCTCGTGTCCAGCTCCTTGCCGGCCAGGCCGGAGAACGTGGCGGTGCGGGTGATGTTGGTGTGTACGAACCCAGGGCAGATCACGCTGACGCGTATCCCCGATCGCGCGAGTTCGGCGCGCAGGCAGTCCGAGGCCATCAGCACGGCCGCCTTGCTGGTCGCGTACGCCGCCAGGTTCTTGGACGGCAGGTAGGCGGCGGCCGATGCGACGTTGACGATGTGGCCGCCGGCGCGGCGCTGCGCCATCGCGGGGCCGAACGCCCGGCAGCCGTGGATGACTCCCCACAGGTTCACGTCGAGCACGCGCCGCCACTCCGCCTCGGTGGTGGCGAGGAAGGTCCCGACGTGCCCGACGCCCGCGTTGTTGACGAGGATGTCCGGGACCCCGACCTCGGCGGCGAACGCCTCCATCGCCTGGATGTCGGCGACGTCGACCTGGTGGGCCTCGCTGGCGGGGCCGAGCAGGCTGGCGAGTTCGGCGGTGCGCCGCGCGGCGTCCAGGTCGACGTCGCACACGACCACGCGCGCGCCGCGCCCGGCGAACGCCAGCGCGGTCGCCCGGCCGATCCCGCTGCCGCCGCCGGTGATCACGGCCACCCGCCCGGCGAACGACGGGGCGTTCACGCCGTGCCGCCAGAAGCCGCGCCGCCAGAGTGAGTGAACTGCCTGATCATGCGGGCCACAGTCGGTCCTTCCTCGGTCAGCACGGACCAATGGGTCGCGTCGATCGACTCGCGCGATAGCCGCGATGCCCACCGGTCCAGGTCCTGCGCCGCCAGCGCCGCACTCACGTAGTGATCCCTGGTCGGCGTGATCACCTGAACGGGCACCGCCGCATGCCGCGGCCGCGGCCGCCGGATGTGCGGGCGCATGTTGGCCCGGTACAGGCCGATGCCGCGCACGGCGTCGTCGGCGAGCGTCGGCTCCGGGAAGCCGGGGACCGGCGAGACGCCTTCGCCGATCCGCAGGTAGCGGTCCCAGCGCGCGGCCAGCCAGCGCCGCCAGACGAAAGGCGCGGCCACCGGCAGTTGGAAGACCGCGATATACCAGGACCGGCGCCACTGGCCGATGAGTTGCGCCAGGTGTCGGGGCGTCGGCCTGGCGAGCCTGCGCCGGAACCAGTAGCCCGCGTGATCCAGGCACGGACCGGAGATCGTGGTGAACGAGGCGATCCGCCCGGCCGCCCTGGCGTCGGTCACCGCGTGCCAGGCCTGGATCGATCCCCAGTCGTGCCCGGCCACGTGCACCGGCCGGTCCGGGCTGACCGCGTCGGCCACCGCGAACAGGTCGTCGGCCAGCCGGTCGAGCCGGTACCCGGCCAGGTCGGCCGGGCAACCCGATCGTCCGGCCCCGCGCACGTCATAGCGGACCACGTGGAAGTCCGCGGCCAGGTCGCGGCACACCGTGTCCCAGATGCGGTGGGTGTCGGGATATCCGTGCACGAGCAGCACGACGGGCTTGGCCGGGTCGCCGCTGCTGAAGACCGCCAGGGGGACGCCGCCGGAGGTGACGGTGCGAGTGCGTATGTCCAGCTCCGCCATCACAGGTCAAGCACCAGCCTTTCTCCCTCGGGGGCGCGGGAGACGCAGACCAGCATGTCGCCGTCGGCGCGTTCGGTTCCTGTGAGGCGGCGGTCGCGGTGCTCGACCTGGCCGCTCAGCACGCGCTGTCGGCACAGCCCGCAAAAGCCTTGCCGGCACGAGTACGGTGTCGCCGGAACGATGTCCCGCAGCACATCGAGCACGCTGCGGTCCGGAGGGACGCCGAGCACCGTTCGGCTATATCTCATTTCTATCTCGAACGGACTGGCGTCGACGATCGGCGGAGCCGTGAACCTTTCGAAGTGGAACGCGCGGACGGCCGCCGCGTCGGCGGCCTCCCGCACCGCGGCTAGCATCGCCGGGGGCCCGCAGCAGTACACCGCCGCGCCCGCGGGGGCGCGGCCGATCAGGTCCGCGCGGTCAGGCACGCCGGACGCCTCGTCGGCGAGGATCTCGGTGCGGGCCGGGTCGAGCGCGGCCACCTCGTCTTGGAGCGGCATCGTGGCCAGGCTGCGACCCGTGTAGACCAGGCGCCAGTCCAGGTTCCGCGCGGCCGCCTCGCGCGCCATCGGCAGGATCGGCGTGATGCCGATGCCGCCCGCGATGAACAGCACCTGAGGATCGGCGGCGAACGGGAAGCCGTTGCGCGGTCCGAAGGCCCGGAGCACCGTCCCCGGCGTGATCTCGTCGTGGATCTCGACCGAGCCGCCGCCGCCGTCGTCGAGCCGGCGCACCGCGATCGTGTAGCCCGATGGGTCGGCCGGGTCGCCGCACAGCGAATAGTGCCGTGTCCGCCCTGACGGCAGGTCCAACCGCAGGTGCGCACCGGGCCGCCAGCGCGGCAGCGGGACGCCGTCGACCGCCGCCAGCCGCAGCCGGACCACGCCCTCGCACTCCGCCGTGCGCACCGCGACGACCAAGTTCCGCCAGGCGGGGACCTGAGGGCCGGGCGGCGACGGCCGCGGCCGCCGCGCGCGGCTGGGCGAGCTCATCATCAGCCGGCGGTAAGCCTCGCCGACCGCGGTCAGGCCCGAGATAAACCGGTCGGGCCTGCCGTTGCCGTACAGGTCGGCGGGCATTTGTTCCAGCGTGGCAGCCATGAGTCCGCCCTCAGCGCGCCGCGGCGCGGGCCGCGGGCGAGGATCCGAGGTACGCGACCGCCTGCGTGGTGGACGCCTCCTGCGACGGGTGGTACCCGCGCCGCAGGTACCGGCCCGCCGACCTGGCGACGCTCGGCAGCCCGGGCAGCACGCCGCGGCGCGTCGCGGCCAGGCAGCCGCGCCAGGTCGCTTTCGTCTCGGGCCCCAGCCCCGGGTCGGCGCGGACCAGGTACCTGGCGCCGCGCGCCCACAGCCAGAGCAGCACCGGCCCGGTCAACGCGAACGAGCGCAGTCGGCGGGCGTACGACGGATCCAAGTGGACTAGCAGGTCGAACGCGACGTTGCGATGCTCCACCTCCTCGGCGCCGTGCCACCTGAGCAGGTCGAGCATCACCGGGTGGGCGCCGGCCCGGTCGAGCGCGTCGGCGTTGAGGATCCAGTCGCCGAGAAAGGCGGTGAAGTGCTCGATCGCCGCGACGACCGCCACATGCTCGATGAGCTGCTCGCGTCGCTGGGCCGCGGTCAGGCCGGGCTGTTCGCCCAGGATGCGGCCGAACAGCCACTCCATATGCCGCACGTAAGGAGAAGGGTCGAGGCCGTTGGCGCGGAAGTAGTCGAGCACACCCTGATGCGCCCGCGCGTGGATGGCCTCCTGCCCGATGAACCCGATCACGTCTTCGCGCAGCGCGTCGTCGTCGATCAGCGGGAGCGCTCGCTGGAACGTGGCGGCGAACCAGCGCTCGCCCTCGGGCAGCATCAGGTGCAGCACGTTGATGACGTGGCTGGCCACCGGCTCGCCGGGAATCCAGGTCGGCGGCAGGCCCGTCCAGTCGAACCGCACGTCCCGCGGTTCAAGCACCAGCCCCGCGTAATCTGGGGCGTCACCACTCTTATTGACCACAACTCAACAGTAGCTTTTATTGAGCTCAAGTCAATAGACTGATCCGCATGAATCACCCCGCCGCTGCCGGTACCGACGCTTCCACTACCGCCGCTGGCGCCCCCGACGCTGCCGCCGCCGAACGCCGCCCGGCCAGTCGGCTGACCCCGGCCGCCCGCCGCCAGCAGATCCTCGCCACCGCGCGGCGCCTGGTCGAGAGCGGGCAGGTCGAGCAGATCTCGGTAGAGGCCGTGGCCGAGCACGCCGGGGTGTCGGCCGGGCTCTTGTTCCACTACTTCGGCACCCAGCGCAAGTTCCGTCAGGCGGTGATCGAGGAGATCGCGCGGGAGCTGCTAGCCCAGGTCGAGCCCGATCGGGGTCTCAGCCCTGTCGAGCAGTTGCGCGCCGGTCTGGAAACGTTCGTCGGCTACATCGCGCGCCACCCCGAGCTCTACCTCGCCGTGGTGCGCACCGTCGACGAGGACCTCGTCGGCTTGCACCGCTCGATGCGCAACAGGCTGGCCGAACTGCTCGTGTTCGGCCTGTCCGAGGCGGGCGCCCCGATCAACGCGGCGATCACGACCACGATCGCGGGCTGGCTAGCGTTCGCCGAGGAAGCCCTCCTCGGCTGGATCGCGACCCCCGCAACAGCCCAGGCGATGACCCAGGCCGAACTCGTCGACCTCTGCCAGCGCGCCTGCCTGGTCCTGCTCGAGGCGGCCGCCCCGGACCCGGCCGACCGCGCCCGCCTCGCGAACGCCCTCTATAAGTCACCGGAATGATCTGCTTTCACAGCGCATCAGCGGCCTCCACCGTGCACTCGGCCTCGCCGGCCCTCCGTCTGGGCAGCCGGCATGCCCGCGGATCCGGCGCGGGACGGGTTGGTTCACGAAGGGACGCCCCGGTTCTTGTCGGTGGCCTGAGCTTTGATGAAGGCGACGATGCGGTCGTTCAGCGCGTCGATGCGGTTGAAGCCGCCGTGGCTGCCGGGGACGATAGCGACCTCGGCGTGCGGCATGTGGCTTCCCCGGTCACGGGCCTGCGCCGGGGTGATGAGGGAGCTGCGCGCGCCGGTGATCACCAGGGTCGGCACGGTGATTTCGCGGAGTTCGTCGTCGGTGAGGATGGCGGGGAACTTCGGCTCCATCCGGTAGCCGCGGATGCCTGCCCACATGAGCGTCATCAGTTCCGGCTCCAGCATGGTCGGGTTGTCCATCCACCGGGCGAGGTGGCGGCGCAGCGGCATCGGGGTCAGGGTGGCCAGGCCGCTGATGTACAACCACAGCCAGAAGCGGGCGTCGAGCTTGGTGAGCCCGGCGGGGTCCAGCAGCGTGATGGAGGCGACCCGGCTGGGCGCGCGGATTGCCTGGTTCATGGCGACCCAGCCGCCGTAGGAGGCGCCGACCAAGTGCGCCGGGCGGTCGCTGAGCTGGGCGAGCAGTTCGTCGAGCCAGGCCGCGCAGGACGCCGGGGGAGTCATCGGGGCGCGCATGATGCTGGGATTCGCGTCGCCGGGCATATCGATCCCGAATACCGGGCCGTCCTGGGCTAGCGCCGCCACGTGCGGGTACCAGCCCGAGGCGTTGAACCCGGCACCGGCCAGCAAGACGACCGGCGGGCCGTCGGGGTGCGGCCGGTAGGCGTGCACGCGCGTGGTCGCGGTCGCCGTCTCGACGTCGAACTCCTCGTGGGGCTGCGGCCAGAGCGCGAAGGCCCGCTCGTATGCGGCCATGAACTTCTCCCGCGCCGCGTCGCTCTTCCACGTTCCCGGCTCGCCCTTGGGTTTCATGATACGAACGTATCATTAACGGATCCGGGCGGGCAACGAGGGGTACGGTGAGCGGATGCCGAAGCGGGTGGACCATGAGGAGCGGCGGCGGCAGATCGCGGACGCGCTGGTGCGGACCGCTGCCACGCGCGGGCTGCACGCCACAGGAATGCGGGAAGTCGCGGCCGAAGCCGGCGTGTCTTTGCGGCTGGTCCAGTATTACTTCGGCACCAAGGAAGAGCTCTTGCTCTTCGCCACGCAGCGGCTAGCGGTCCAGTTCGGCAGCCGGGTCATGACGCGGATCGACCGGACCAAGCAGACAGACGGACCCGCCAACCCGCGGGACGTCATCGCCGCCATCTTGATCGAAGGGCTGCCGGTCGACGACGAGCGGCGCACCTTCACCATCGTCTACACGGCGTACCTGGCACTGTCGCTGACCGACCCCGCGCTGGCGATCACGTCCCTGGCCCGGAACTCCACCGCCGTAATCGACGTGGTCGCCGCCCAGCTACGGGCGGCCCAGGCCGCGGGCGACACGCCCACGGACCTGGACCCGGACGTGGAGGCCCTCAGCCTGCTGGCCATGTCCGCGGGCCTGGGGTCGAGCGTCATCGGCGGCCAGTCTTCGCCTGAGCAGGCCCAGGCCGTCATCGACTACCACCTGGGCCGCCTGTTCCCCGCCCGCGCCGGCGACCTCTGGACCGGCGGGCAGCCCGTCTGATCTCGGTGGGGGCAGCCGAAAGGTGCCGCGCCCCCGATAACGTGGCTGACGAACGAGGCTAGCAGCGTGGTCCGGCAGCCGAATTCGATGAACGTGGATCGCTTTCCATGCCAGGCCATGGAAAGTGATCCACGTTAGCGCGAGTCGGGGCACCCAGCCCGGCGGGGAGAAGCACGAGAGGGCCGGGTCTTGACCATGCCAGGCAGTCCGACCGTCCGTCGCCCTCTCGCGCCATCACAGGCGCCGGCCGGCTACGCGGAAAGGCCGGCGTCGACGGGAATGACCGCGCCGGTGAGGGCGCCGGAGTCGGGGGAGCACAGCCAGGCGATCGCGGCCGCGATCTCATCGGGCTCGATGAGCCGGCGCAGCAGTGCCTGCCCGGCGAAGGTGTCCTGGGACGGCAGGTCGTAGACGGCCGCGCTGGCCTCGAGCATCGCGCCGCGGGTGGACCCCGGGCAGACGATGTTGGCGGTAACGCCGGTGCCGGCCAGGTCGGCGGCCAGCGCGCGCACGTAGGCGAGGGCGGCGGCCTTGCCGGCCGAGTACGCGGCCAGCCGCGGCATCGCGCGCAGCGCGGCCGCCGACGACACCGCGACGAACCGGCCCGACCCCGCCGTCAGCATCGGCGGCACGCACGCGTCCGCCAGATGCCTGACCCCGTCCAGGTTCACCCGCATCATCAGCCCGAACGCGTCGTCGGGCGTTTCCCACGCGAGATGACCGACGATCACCCCGGCCACCGCGACCGCCGCGGCCGGCACGCGGCCGTCGAGCGCGGCGCGGATCTTGGCGCGGACCGCGCCGTCGCCGACGTCGGCGACGAGCGTGCCGGCATCCGGCGCTCCCGCCTCCCGGCAAGCGCGGGCGACCGCGTCCAGGTCCGCCGGCGTGGGCATCGGGTAGCGCAGCGGCGGCTGCGGCGCGCACGCGTCGACGAGCAGGAGCGACCAGCCGGTCGCGGCGAGGCGGCGGGCCACCGCCGCGCCGACGCCGCGCGCCGCCCCGGTCACGACCGCGAGAGTCATAGGTTGCTCCCTTCCACGCCGGTGAGCAGCGTGTCCAGCGTCTCGGTCAGGTCGGCGGCGAGCTGGCCGAGCAGCCATTCGCCCTCCCGCGCGCTAGCGCCCGTCGGGTCGCCGAGCACCCCGTTCGGGCTCAAAGCGCGGACGCCGCCGGCCCGCAGCGCGGGCATGATCTCCGCCAGCGGCCTGGTCTCGCCGGGTTCGGCGGCGGTTAGCCGCACGTCGCCTGGCGCGAGGGCGAGCATCATAGACGTCTCCATCCGTCCCGCGTGCGCGTCCGAGCCTGGGACCCCCGCGTGCCACACATGACACTCGCGTCCCTCCACCCGGAGCTGCCGCACCGCGTCAGCGATCGCCGCGGCGTTGCCGCCGTGCCCGTTCACCAGCAGCATCGCCGACCAGTGCAGGCTCGCGTGCCGGCCGAGCTCGACGAGGAGCAGCGTGAGCGCGGCGGCGCCGATCGAGAGCGTGCCGGGGAAGTCCGCGTGCTCGCCGCTCGCGCCGATCGGCACCGCCGGCGCGAGGCCGGTCCCGGCGCGCCCCGCGCACGCCCGTGCCGCGACGGCGACCGCGATCCGCGTGTCGGTGTCGAGGGGCAGGTGCGGCCCGTGTTGCTCCAGCGAGCCGAGCGGAACCACGAGCAGCCGCCGTGGCCCCGCTTCCACCTCCGGCCAGCGTGCGGAGCTCAGCGTGATACCGGTCAGCTGTGGCTCCCCGTGAAGGCGGCGTCGAGTTGTCGCATGCCGGCGTCAAGCAGCGCGCCGAGGTCGGTGCCGTCGTGGTCGAGCCAGTGCTCGTAGGCCGCGACGGCCACGCCGAGGACGGCGTGCGCGACCACTTGCGGCGCTAGGTCGTCTGGGCGGCGGTCGGTCCGTTCGGCGACGAAATCGGCGATGACCTGCCGCCACGCGGTGAAGCGGAGCGTGGAGTGCGCGAACAGCGTGGGGACCCGCAGGATCAGTTCCATCCGCCGCCGGTGCAGCGGCACCTGCGCCGGCGCGACGCGGTTGAAGTCGATGAGCGCGAGCCGGATCGCGTCCATCAGCGGAACCTCGCGCGGGCACGCCTTCAGCCGGTCGCGCATCTTCTCGAGCTCGAGCTCGAACGCCCCCCACGGGATATCGTTCTTGGACGGGAAGTAGCGGAAGAACGTGCGCCGCCCGATGCCCGCGGCCGTCGCGATGTCGTCCACCGTTGTCTGTTCGAACCCGTTGGCCGTGAACAGCGTGAACGCCGCCTGCTCGAGCTCCGCCCGCGACGTCACGCGCCTGCGGCCGGGATGACCGGCGGCGGCCTGGACGGCGGGCGGTGCCGGCACGGCTATCACCATCCCCTCGGATGCCCGAATCTTACTCCCCGTCGTCGGTCCGGCCCGGCGGCGTGATGTTCCTTGATTCTGGCACCTGGTGTCGTTACTCTCGGCACAGATGCTGTTGATGGCACTTAGTGCCACTAATACCGGAGGCGGACATGGCCGAGCAAGCAGCGCAGGCGGCCGCGCAGGCGGCGGAGACCGACGAGCTCACCAGCGACGAACTGCTGGTCGAAGAGGTCTCGATCGACGGTATGTGCGGTGTCTACTGACCCACCAGGCACGTTCGACATCGACCGGCCCTGGCAGGTCGACCCGCGCGTTTCGCTGCGCCCGGAGCCGTTCGGCGCGCTGCTGTACCACTTCGGCACCCGGCGGCTGTCCTTCCTGAAGAACCAGCGGGTGCTGGCGCTGGTCCGGTCGCTCGCCGACCACCCGAGCGCCCGGGCTGCCTGCGCGGCGGCCGGCGTGACGGAGGCGGAACTGCCCGCTTACACCCGCGCTCTGTCCGCGCTGGCGGATTCAAAGATGATTTCCGAACGGAGGGCGGCATGACCCTCACTCCAGAGGCGTCTGCCCCGGGCAAGCTGACCGACCTGTTCCAGCTTGGTCTGGACGCGCCGATCTGTCTGACCTGGGAGCTCACTTACGCCTGCAACTTGTCGTGCGTGCACTGCCTGTCTTCATCGGGGCGGCGTGACCCGGCGGAGCTGACGACCGACGAGTGCAAGCAGGTCATCGACACGCTGGAGCGGATGCAGGTCTTCTACGTCAACATCGGCGGCGGCGAGCCGACGGTGCGCCCCGACTTCTGGGAGCTGGTGGACTACGCGACCGCCCACCACGTGGGGGTGAAGTTCTCCACCAACGGCGTGAAGATCACGCCCGAGGTGGCCGCGCGGCTGGCCGCGAGCGACTACGTGGACGTGCAGATATCGCTCGACGGCGCCACCGCCGCCGTCAACGACGCCGTCCGTGGCGCGGGGTCGTACGCGACCGCGATGCGGGCGATGGAGAACCTGTATAACGCCGGCTTTCGCGGGTTCAAGCTGTCGGTCGTCATGACCAGGCAGAACATTCCGCAGCTCGACGCCTTCAAGGTCATCGCCGACCGGTTCGGCGCCCAGCTGCGACTTACCCGGCTGCGGCCGTCCGGGCGCGGCGCGGACGTCTGGCATGACCTGCACCCGACCGCGGAGCAGCAGCGCGAGCTGTACGACTGGCTCGTGGCGCACGGCGAGCAGATACTGACCGGCGACTCGTTCTTCCACCTGTCGGCGTACGGTTCGGCGCTGCCCGGACTGAACCTGTGCGGCGCGGGGCGAGTGGTCTGCCTGATCGATCCGGTCGGCGACGTGTACGCGTGCCCGTTCGCGATCCATGAGAACTTCCTGGCCGGGAACATCCGCCACCCGGGCGGCTTCGAGACGGTGTGGCGGTCCTCGTCGCTCTTCGCCTCGCTGCGCGCGCCGGACACCGGCGGTGCGTGCCGGTCCTGCGGGTTCTACGACTCGTGCCGCGGCGGGTGCATGGCCGCGAAGTTCTTCACCGGGCTGCCGCTGGACGGGCCTGACCCGGAGTGCGTGCAAGGATACGGCGCGGCTGCCCTAGCAGCGGTGCCGACGTCGACTCCGCGGCCTTCTGTCGACCACTCGCACCGCACGGTGCCTGTGACGATCGGGCGCCGACGGCCGCCGGACCGGAGCTGCGATGAGGATCCGCTGGCGGGGTTCGCTGAGCGCCATTAGCCCGGCCAATCCGTCGCCGTTCTCCCGGATCGTGGGGGCGCTGGGGCTTGCGGTGGCTCGGCGCGGCTTGCTCGAGTCGGCGTCGGCACCCCGAGAGGACGAGCCCGTTCCCCTCGGGTTTCGGCTTCGCGCCGACCCTGGGACACGGCTGGTCGCTAACGGGTTGGTGCTTGTGGGCGGGTCGCCCGTGCGGGTGCTGCGGCTGACGCCTGCGGGAGCCCGGCAGGTCGCGGGCTGGCTGGCCGGGGTGCCTGTACCGGACAATCTCATCGCCCGGAAGCTGGCGCGGCGGCTACTGGACGCGGGGATCGCCCACCCGGTCCCCACGGCCCCCGCGGCCCCCGCGGCCGCAGCGCCTGGCGCCGTCACCACCTCCGCCGGCACCCGCTCACGGGATGTCACCGTCGTGATTCCTGTCAAGGATCGGCATGCGGAGTTGGGGCGGTGTTTGGCGGGGCTGCGCGAGGCTGCTGTCGCTCTGGGGGACGACGCCCCTTCGGTGGTTGTCGTCGATGACTGCTCCGCTGATCCTTCGGCCATCGCGGCGATCGCGGCTGAGGGTGGGGCGCGGGTGATCCGGCGGGCCGTCAACGGCGGGCCTGGTGCCGCTCGGAATACCGGGTTGGCGGCGGTCGCGACGGAACTCGTGGCGTTTCTTGATTCGGACTGCGTGCCTCGGGCGGGGTGGCTGGAGCGGTTGCTGGCGCACTTCGCGGATCCGGCAGTCGGGGCGGTCGCGCCGCGGATCGTGCCGCATGAGGAGGGCACTGGCTGGCTGGCGCGGTACGAGGGGGCTAGTTCTACGCTGGACATGGGGGCGCGTCCCAGCATCGTGCGGCCCGGCGCGCGTGTGTCGTACGTGCCCGGTGCGGCGCTGGTCGTCCGCAGGTCCGCCGCGGGCGGCGGGTTTACCGAGGGCATGTTCGTGGGGGAGGACGTCGACTTCGTGTGGCGGATGGCGGCCACGGGCTGGCGGGTCCGCTACGAGCCGGCGGCGCTCATGGGCCACGACCACCGGGTCCGGCTGCGCGCCTGGTTCTCCCGCCGCGCCGACTACGGGACATCGGCCGCGGCGCTTGAACAGCTGCACCCGGGCGCGGTGCGCCCGTTGTACGCCTCCTGGTGGACGGTCGGCGCCTGGGCGGCGGTCCTGTCCCGCCGTCCGGTCGCCGCGGCCGCGCTGACCGGCACCGCGACCGCGCTGCTGGCCAGGCGCCTATCGCCGATCACCGGGGAACGCTGGCGAGGGCAAGGTGCGGCCTGGTCGCTCGCCGCTCGGCTGGCCGGCGGGGGAACGCTCGCCGCCGCCCGCCCGCTGGGCAGCGCGCTATCCCGGGCGTGGTGGCCGCTGGCCATCCCGGCCGCGATCGCCGTCCCGAGGCTGCGAGTGCCGGTGGCCGCACTGATCCTCGCGCCGCCGCTGCTCGACTGGGCGAACCGTCGCCCGCCGCTGGATCCCGCGCGCTACGTCGCGGCCAGGCTGCTCGACGACGTGGCGTCCAGCGTGGGGGTGTGGCAGGGATGCCTGCGCCGCCGCACGATCGCCCCGTTGCTCCCGCTGATAGGTGTTGCCCGCCCCGCGAGGGGCGGGCAACATCATGGGATCTCTAGTGCCGTGCGAGGAACGCCAGCTCGGGGACGAACCACGCCCCGTTGACCGTGCCGACGCCCGCCGCCAGGCTGTAAACCTTATGCGCGTTGAAGCCCTTGACGGTGTACTCCTTGCCGTTCTGGGTGAACGACACGGTGTTGTTGCCTGTGGTGACCGGGACGATGCCCCGCAGGTGATTCTCGGACATGAAGTACAGCTCGGGGTTGATCAGCCCGAGCGAATGGTGCGCGACCTGCGCCGCGAGCGCGACGATCCCGGCGAAGAGCGGGGTGGCCTCGCTTGTGCCGCACGTCGGGTACCAGCCCGCCGGCTGCCCGCCGAAGCTCTGGTAGACGTCGACGGCGCCATTGCAGGCCCCGCTCATCGAGATGTCCGGCACGCCGCGGCTGCGGCCCACTATGTTCTTCACACCGTTCTGGTAAGACGGCCGCGAGAACCATATGGACTTCCCGCCGCCGCCTGCCAGCGGGTTCGGCCCGTTGTCGCCGAAGATGAACTGGTTGGTCGCCACGCTGTAGGTGTCGTTCCAGACGGTGTCCGCAGAGGTGTGGTTACCGCTGGCGGTCAGGTGCAGCTGGGTGCCGCCGACGCCGGTGACGAGCGGATCGCTGTCCGGCCAGGAGGTGACAGGGAAAAGATAGTAGGTCGACCCATCGAGTCCCACGTCGGCCGCGCCGCTGTCACCGGAGGCCGCGAGCACGGTCACATGGTGCTTGTACGCGTCGATGTAGGCGCCGCGCAGCGAGTCCACGGATGCCTTGGACGAGAACGTTTCCTCGGTCGCGCTGAAGCTCTGGCTGATCACGTCGCCGATGTGGTGGTTGATCACGTACTTTTCCGCAGTGACGATCTGCGGGAAGCCGGTCACGCCTTCGGTCTCGGACACGGGCGTCTCGACCAGGACGATGTTCGCGCCCGGCGCGATCGTGTGGGCGTATTCCACGTCGAGGGTGGTTTCCCCGGCCCAGCCGACCATGTCGCTGTTGGTCGGGTCGTAGGGCGGAACCTTGCCGGCCGGCTGGAGGATCTTCAATGACGGCGGAGCCGGCAGGCCAAACGTCTTGTCGAAGAAGTTGAGGTCGCTCTTGATCGTGGGCGAGCCGAAGGAGTCGACGATCACGATCGTCGATCCCTTCCCTGTCACCCCGTGGCTGTATAGCGGGTGGAGGTTATAGGCCTGCTGGATCTGGGCTGGTTCGTAGCACGCGACCGAGAACGCGGCCTCGCACTGCGCGGTCGTCGGCGGCTGCTGCTGGGCGTGTCCGACGTGCAGTACCCCAGGTTTGATTATGATCGTCGCCTGATGCGCGGCGGCCGCGGTCGTCCCGGCGATGGCTGGCATGCTGAAGGCCGCCAGCCCGCCAAGTGCGGCCACGAGACCACCGCCACCAGCGGCGATCGCGATTTTTCTGCGTAGGCGCATAAGCCCCTCCCTGCGTAGAAGCTACTGGTGCATAGAGGACGCTAACATCGCCGCAGGATCTTTAGAGGAAAACCAGAAGAGTGACGCTAAATTTTTAGATCACCATCAATGTGGCGCAGCAATTTTCACCGTGCGCGATGAGGCAGCCGTAACTGCCTTCTATGTTGCCCTGGTATCACTGTTTCGCTTGGCGGCCTGAGGCGATCGTCATGCAATGGGTAGCCAGAACGTCAATCAGGAGGGCATCCCGCTGCGTGGCGACGGGACCCCGTTCCCCGAAGATCCCGGTCAATGGTCGGACGCCGAGCGCACCTACCTGCAGACATACCAGTTCGGAGTCAACAAGAGCTTCGAGTTGGAGGAGCAGGAGGTCGCCAAGGCGGACGTGCCCGACGTCTCCCGTGGCGAGGGCGGGAGCGAAATCGCATGAGCGTCTCCGACATCGTCAACATGGCGCAGGCTGGCTGGAAGATCATCGAAGATGGCAAGCCGTCCGCCCAGATAAGCGGCAGCACTTGTAACGCGGTCCCGCACGTGGACGACTGGCAGAGCCTCAGCGCCCCGCAGGGCACCAACCGGCTGAGCTGGCGACTGCAGTACACCAACGGGTTCGACATCGACGTAGTGCTCGTCCCACTCGAGCTCAAGTGGGAGTACGCGGCCCGCTACCACAACGGCGGCGCGTTCATCAGCAACTGCTGGCTGCACGTGCCGCAGTGCGACGTGAAGTGGGGTTACAACGTAAACCTGGACTTCAAGGTGCGCAACCCCACGAACGCCGGATCGGATTCGGCGCCGAACGCCCGTCTCCCGATTTCCGTGAGCGGAGCGGTGACCACCCCGTTCTGGACCGACAACATGGAGTGGGATTTCACGGTCTACGGTGACGGTAACTGGGAACAGGGGTAACCAGGCAGTAGTCGGCACCTCGTCAGTGGGCACCCCTTCAGTCAAGCACGGTCTCGTCGAGCACGATCAGCGGCAGCGGTCCGGCCAGGTCCTCGGGTGCGGCGGGGGAGTACGCGAAGTTCTTCGCCCGCGCGCCGCCGTCGACCACCAGGTCCGTGCCGGTGATCAGCCGCGCGTAGTCCGAACACAGCCACGCGACCGCGTGCCCGATGTCGGTAGGCGTCCCGGTGGTCCCCATCGGGACCATGGGCGCCCGCTGCCCGGTCCACCGCGACGGCCGCCGCCAGGACTCGTCACCGGTCGGGCCGCCCAGGCCGCCGCGCGGCCCGCCCTGCAGGATGCCGCCGGGCCCCAGCCCGGCCTTGGCCCGCTCGGCGAGCAGTTCCGGGTTGTCGGGGTTCGGAGCGGTCGGGGTGAAGCTGTTGACCCGGATGCCGTACGGCGCCAGGTCCATCGCGGCCGCCCGGACGAAGTTGTTGACGCCGCCCTTGTGGAACGCGTACGCGCAGACGCCCGGGGTCCCCGACCAACCGTTGGACGAGGAGATGCAGACGATCGAGCCCTTGATGCCGCGCTCGGCCATCGCCCGGCCAGCGTGCTTGGTGTTGAGGAAATATCCCATCGCCGAGACCCGCACGGCCCGTTCGAAGGCCTCCGCGGTCTCGTCGAGGACGCCCCGGCCGCCGAGCAGCGCGGCGTTGTTCACGCAGATGTCCAGCCGCCCCCACCGGTCGAGCACCGAGCCGATGTAGCCCTGGACCGCCGCCTCGTCGGTCACGTCGCCGGGCGCGGCCATCGCCTCGCCGCCGTTGCGCTCGATCCGGGCGACGCACGCCTTGATCGCCCCCTCGTCGACGTCGTTGCAGGCCACCTTGGCGCCGTACTTCGCGAGCGCCAGCGCGATGCCGCTGCCGATGTTAGGGCCGACACCGGTCACGAGGGCGACCTTGCCTTCGAGTGAGACCTCCACTGTCACTGCTCCTTCTAGCCGACGACCTTGCCGATTATTCGGGCGGCCGGACCGTTTGACAACCGGCGCGGATCACAACGCGAGAGCATTGTGACAGGGTGACGAAGCCAACCGCGAGAAAGGCGGCCACCATGACCGAGCCCGTCTGCGTTTCCCGCCGGATCGATGTGCCCGCCGCGCGGGTGTTCGCGATCCTGGCCGATCCGGCCAGGCACCCCGACATCGACGGATCGGGGATGCTCCGCGAGGCGATCGCCGGCGCGCCGGTCCGCGGCGTCGGCGACACGTTCGGCATGCGGATGCACAACGACCACATGGGCGACTACGAGATGCTCAACTACGTCACCGAGTACGAGCAGGACCGCCGCATCGGCTGGGAGCCGGTGCTGGCCCGCGCGGGCCGCCCGGAGGATGAGGCCGAGGTTGGTGCGCGCTCCGGCCACCGCTGGGGCTACGAGCTCACACCCGATGGCCAGGCCACGGTCGTCACGGAGACTTACGACTGCTCCTCGGCGCCGGACTGGCTGAAGAAGGTGATACGCGACGGCGAGCGCTGGCGCGGGAGCATGACCCGCACGCTGGAGAACCTCGACAAGATCGTGGCGGCAGAAATAAGCAATTAATTGTCCCGAACGGACCGGTGTGACTCTCCGCCCAGGTGGGCTGATAACAGCGCCTCGGCTAGCGCGGCGGAGGAAATGTTGGCGCCGCATGACACGACCACCGTGGCCCCGCCGCCGGAGCCGCGGCTCGTCTTCAGGGCAGCCGCGATCGCCATCGCGGCTGCCCCCTCGATCAGCTGGTGCTGCGTGTCGATCATGAACCGCAGCGCTGAATGGATTTCCGGCTCCGTGACGAGGACCCACTCATCGACGAGTTCGGCGCACAGCGGCAGCGTGATCGATCCCTCTTCGATTCCGCCCGCCGTCCCGTCGCTGATCGTCGGCAGGGCGTCGACCCGGGTGACCTCGCCGGCCCGGACCGAGGCGGCCATCGCCGCGTCGTTGACCGGGGACGCGCCGACGAGCCGTACCCCGGGCAGCACCGCCTTGATGGACGCGCCGATTCCGGAGATCAGCCCGCCGCCGCCGACGGCCACGACGACCGTGTCCACGGGGCGATCCCGGCCGTCGAGTTGCTCCACGATTTCTTCGCCCACCGTGCCCTGGCCGGCGATAACGTCCAGGTCGTTATAGGGACTGACGTAGCTCATGCCCGCCTCGGCCGCCAGCAGCCGCGCCTGGTTCTCTGTCTCGAGGGGATCCGCGCCCAGCACGCGCACCTCAACGCCGTAGCGGCGGATAGCCGCCACCTTGACCGGTGACGCGTGCTCGGGCACGCACACGAACCCCTTCCCGCCCAGAGCGGACAGGGCGTGCGCCACGCCGAGGCCGTGATTGCCCGTCGACGCGGCGACGACGCCACGACCACGCTGCTCGTCGCTCAGGCTCAGCAGCTTGGCCAGCGCGCCGCGGACCTTGAACGATCCGGTCTTCTGCTGATGCTCGCACTTGAGCAGTATTTCGGTGCCCGTCTCTTCCGTCGCCGCCGCCCAGCCGGTCAGGGGAGTGACCAGGGCGTGGCGGTGGAGTCTTTCCGAGATCGTCCGTGTTCTCGCTGCCGCCTCTCGCGCCAGCTCGGACAGGCTTTCACCCACTCGAACTTTCACCCACACAGCGATTATGGGGTAAGCCGGTTCGGCCCGCGGAACAGGAACGTCGCGTCGCGGATCGAGTCGAGCCCGAGCGCCGCCATCAGCAGGCGGCCGAGGCCGAGGCCGAGGCCGCCGTGTGGTGGGCACCCGTACTTGAAGCAGTCCAGGTAGTAGCGCATCGGCTCGGTGCTGAGCCCCTTCTCCGCGGCCTGGCTGACCAGCACGTCGTAGCGATGTTCGCGCTGCGCGCCCGTGGTGATCTCCAGGCCCTTCCACAACAAGTCGAAGCTGCACGTCAGGTCAGGTTCGCCGCTTCCGGGGGATCCCGGTCGCATGTGGTAGAACGGCCGCACGCTCGCCGGGTACTCAGTAACGAACACGAACTCGTGCCCTGTCTCAGCCGCCACCCGCGCCGCCACAGCACGTTCTCCCGCGGAGTCCAAGTCCGCCCGCCGTTCGGATGATCCAGGGTTCCCCAGCATTTCCTGAGCCTGCGCCATCGTGATCCGCGGGAACGGGACCTTGGGCACAGTTACCCGGGTACCAAGCTCGGCGATCTGCTCGCCGTGCGCCGCGTCGACCGCCGCGAGCACGTGCGCGAGCATCCGCTCTTCGAAGTCCATCACGTCCTCGACGTCGCTGATCCACGCCAGTTCGACGTCGACGCCGGTGAACTCGGTCGCGTGCCTGGAGGTGAACGACGGCTCGGCGCGGAACACCGGGCCGATCTCGAAGACCCGGTCAATGCCGGCCGCGATCGCCATCTGCTTGTAGAACTGCGGTGACTGCGCCAGGTAGGCGCTGCCGCCGAAGTAGCCGACCTCGAACACCTCGGCGCCGGACTCCGACGCGCTGCCCATCAGCTTGGGCGTGTGCAGCTCCGTGCACGCCTCTGAGTAAGCGAATTCCCGCATCGCCTGTTCGATGGTGGTCTGCACCGCGAACACCAGCCGCGCGGTGGGACGGCGGCGAACGTCGAGGAACCGCCAGTCCATTCGCCCCTCCGGGCCGGTGTTGTCGTCGATAGGCAGCGGCGTGGCGGCCCTGTTCTCGACCGTGACCCGTTCCGGGATGATCTCCAGCCCGCCGAGGCTGACAACCGGGTTGTCAACCACCCGGCCGGTGACGCGGACGGCCGATTCGACGGTGAGCCCCTCGAGTTCGGCCTCCAGGGCGGAGCCGTCGCGCCGGTGGGTGACCTGAACGGTGCCGGTGTGGTCGCGCACCAGCACGAACTGCATCGCGCGCTGTAGCCGGAGCGTCTGCGCCCAGCCCGCGATCGTGACGGTCTCGCCGACGTGGTCACGCAGCCGGTCGACGGTAACGCGGATCATCGCTAGTCCTCCTCGGGACCTTGTGGTGATCCCTTGGAGGACCAGCGGCCTTTCGTAAAAGAACGCTCGGGAGTGTCTTCGCCCGGGAGCGCGGGACCGCCTTCACAGCTTCCGGCGGCTCTCTCGGCCCGCGTGGACCCCGGCTACTTGGTTCCGTCAACGCGCTGGTGACCAGGTTAGGCAACAGCCGCGTATGCGCCAAACGAATTAGCGGAATACTGTCAACAATATGAGCGAAACGCTGCCGATGTTCCCGCTGACCACGGTGCTGTTCCCTGGCATGCGGCTGCCGCTGCACATCTTCGAGCAGCGGTACCGGCAGCTTGTCCGCGACCTGCTCGACCAGACAGAACCGCGGCGGTTCGGGGTCATCGCGATCCGCAAGGGTCGGGAGACCGGCGCCGACGGCGTCACGGCGCTGCATGAGGTCGGCTGTGTCGCCACGGTCCGTCAGGTCAAGCCGCTGGACGACGGCCAGTATGATCTGGTCGTTGTGGGCACGGAGCGGTTCCGGCTGCTCGCGCTGGACCGGTCGCTGACGTACTTCCAAGGTGAGATCGAATCGCTCACGGAAGAAGTAAGCCAGGCGCAGGACGGCGCCCGCATCGCCGCGCTGGCGGCCCAGCGGGTCCAGGTCGCGTTCCGCGCCTACCTGAACGCCCTCGCCGACCGCGGCGGAGGGGTGATCACAGTCGCCGACCTGCCGGATGAGCCGCTCCTGCTGTCCTACATCGTCGCCGCGGCGATGATCATCGATTTGCCCGAACGGCAGGCGTTGCTCGCCGCGCCGGACGGGCTCACCCGGCTCCGCGCCGAGCGTTCCCTGCTCGCCAGAGAGATCGGAATGCTGCGCGCCACCACCTCCCGACCCGCGCCGGACTTCACCCGCGAACGCTACAGCCCCAACTGAAGGATCCGCGCGGCGTTGTCGCGCAGCAGCGCGGGGCTGGCGATGCCGAGCTCGTCGAGTTCGGCCAGGCAGCGTTCCGGGGCGATGAACGGGAAGTCGCTGCCCCACACGAACTGGCCCGATAGCCGTCCGCGCAGCTCGCGGACGACCTCGGCCGGTATTCGCTTCGGCGACCAGCCGGAGATATCGATGTACACGTTGGTCTTATGCAGCGCGATCGCGATCAGGTCCATGTGCCACGGCCAGCCGAAGTGCGCGGCGACCACGGTCAGCCGAGGGTGCGCGGCCGCCACGGCGTCGAGTTTGAGCGGATGCGAGTAGTCGATCCTGATGCCTTGGCCGCCGGGCTGGCGCGCGCCGATCCCGCTGGTCCCGGTGTGGAACAAGGCGAGCAGGCCGTACTCTTCGCACGCCGCGAACACTGGGTCGTACCTGGGGTCGTCGGGCGCGAACGCCTGCAGCGACGGGTGGAACTTCACGCCGCGCAGGCCGAGCGCCGCGATGTTGGCCACCTCGGCGACCGCCGCCTCGCCCTTGTGCGGGTCGACCGAGCCGATCCCGACGAATGGATACCGCTCGCAGGCGGCGGCCACGGTCTCGTTCGGCACGCGGGGGCGGCCGGTGGCGGTCTCGGCGTCCCAGGCGAGCAGGACGGCCATGGTGTCGAGCGCGCGGTACTTGTCGGCGAGTTCGCCGAGCGACTGCCGCTCCACGGTGGAGCGGAAGTAGGCCTCGGCGGCCTCGACGTAACCCGCCATGCTGCCGTCCAGCCAGTCCGGCGTCGGCAGGTGCACGTGAAAGTCAATGGCCCGCATTCGGCTTATGGTACGAGGGCGTCCGGCACCGCCCGTGCTTTCGGGGCAGTCAGTGCCAGATCCGTGATCAGCGCGCCCAGGCGCGCCAGCCGGCCGGACGCGATGCTGTAGCAGATCGTCGTCCCGTTCCGCTGGGTGGTCACGAGTCCCGCTTCGCGCAGCACCTTCAGGTGCGCGGAGATCGTCGGCTGGGACACGTCGAAGAACTCGGTGAAGTCGCAGGCGCAGATGCCTGGCTCGGCGGCGAGGCGGCGCACGATGCCCCACCGCACCGGGTGGGCCAGCGCGCGGAGCACCTCGACGTCCTCGGGAACCTCTTCGGGAATCTCTACGGACACGCCCCTAGCATATCGCCCTCGAACGATATAGTGTTTGGCCTATATAGAAAGGAAACGATGATGACGTTCGGCACTGAAGTCCTCGACGAGGGGCTGACCAGGATCGCTGAGACCGGGCCCGAGTTCGGCGGCGGCCTGTCGAACCACGCGCCGATGGCGGCCGAGGCGCTGGTCCGGCTCGGCCGAACCGATGCGGTGGAACACTGGCTCGACGACTATCTTAGGCGCCTGGACGAGCCGCCCACGGCCAGCGAGCCGATCACGGCGTGGCGGGAGGCGCTCGGCCAGATGCGGCGGGTGGCCGACTGGGAGGTGTACTTCCGCGACCAGATGACGAAGGAGCCGTGGCGCGACGTGCTGACCCGCTGGTGGCCGCGGCTGCTACCCGGCGTGGCGGCCGCGGCCACGCACGGCGTCATCCGCACCTCGCACGCGGCCCGTAGCCTTGCACAAACAGACACCGCGCAGCGGCGCGACGAACTGGCCCGCGGCCTGGCTTACTGGGCCGCCGGCTACCTGGAGCTGGGGGGCGCCTCGACTGGTGGGCACCTCGACCTGACGGCCGCGCTCGGCGGGCTGCCCGTCGTGCCGGTGGCGGCGGGACCCGGCCTCATCACAGAAAACCTCAAGGCAGGCCTGGCCGGCCAGCCTGGTTTCACCAAAGCGGTCGGCGCGCTCAAGCCGCCGACGGACGCCGTGGCGGACCTAGGAGACCTGGCCCGCGAGTTCACGCGCGTCTTCCTCCGCCACGGCCGGCAGCGGCCGATCGCCCTGCTGCACGCGGTCACCGCGCCGGTCGCGGCCCGCTCGGTGCTCCCACTGCTGCCCGGCGAGGTCGCACGCCCGACCTACGATGCGCTCTGGCACGTCGGCGCGGCTCTTTACGCCGTCTATACCGGGGGAGTGACGGCCGAGCCGCTGCCGTCATCGGCGCCGCCGTCCCGCGACTCGGTGACCGAACGGGCGGTCGCCACCGGCGACGAGCACGCCATCAAGCTGACCGAGGCCTGCCTGCGGCTGCACGCGGAGTCCCCCGACCCGGTCCTGCTGCACGCCGCCGCCCGCGCCTGCGAACTGCTCGGTTAGCCCCGCGTGAATTTCTGCTGACAACCCGCTGGCTTTTGGTTAGCCGGCTGCCGCCTTCCTCTTTTATTACCGCCAGGGTCAGTACTCTTAGGTGGGCGCCGCCATGGACGGTTGCCGGCGAGAGGACAGGAGTCTGGCGGGTGGGCCGTGTAGCGGACCCGCGTTCAGCGTCGGGAGAAGAAGCCCTTACCCGCCGGCTTCCGCGTTCCTACATAGCGGCGGTGACGCTCGCTTACTTCGGGCTGACCGCGGCCACATTCGCGCCGCTGCAAAATGTCATCCCGCGCATGATCGAGAATGCGTCGAGCCCGTCGGCCAAGGCGATCGACCTTGGCCTCGTGACCGGCCTGGGGGCACTCGCGGCCGTGGTCGCCAACCCGTTGGCCGGTCACATATCCGACCGCCGGGCCAGCGTGGACAACCGGACCGGGATGGTGCTGGTCGGCATCGTGTCGGGCGCTGTGTTTCTCTACCTGCTCGGGCGGCAGGAGTCGATCGCCGGCATCACCGTTTTCTGGGTGCTGAGCCAGGCGGCGGTCAACGCCGTGTACGCCTCGCTTCCGGCCTCCATCGTCGACCAGATTCCACCGGACAACTGGGGTGCGGTGTGGGGCCTGGTCGGGACGGCACAGGCACTGGGCCTGGTCGTCGGATTCGCCTTCGTCGGGGTTATCTTTCCAGGGATATCGGCGGGTATCACGTCTCTGGTCATCCTCTATGTCGTGACGCTCGTGCCGTTTACCGTGGTCGCGGCGCGCCTGCCGAAAAAAGCCGGGAAGTCGACGGCGACCGATATCCGGTTCATCGTCGAGTTGGCGAAACACTCCGGATTCCGGTCGGTATGGCTGGGCCGGTTCCTAGTGATCCTGGCGAATACGATCGCGCTGCTGTATTTGTACTATTACCTGCAGGACGTGATCCACTACAAGAAGCCGGGCGAGGGCCAGCTCATCCTCGTGACGATCGCGACGGTCGCCACCGCGCTCGCGGCGGTGACCGCGGGACGCCTCGCCGACCGGTCGGGTCGCTACCGGATATTCGTCGTGCAGGCAGTCGTGGTGATGGCCATCGCCGGGTTCGTGCTCGCCGCAATCGGCACCTGGGCCGTAGCCATCGCCGCCGCCTTCGCTCTCGGGGCCGGGTACGGCGTGGTCGCGTCCGCGGGCCAGGCCCTATCCGCGCAGGTGCTCCCCGACTTCGCCAGCGCCGGACGCGATCTGGGGATCATGAACATCGCGAATACCGTGCCCCAGGTCATCGGGCCTCCGGTGGCGGCCGGCCTGATTTACCTGGGCACCGGGTACCGCGGGCTTTTCGCGTTCGCGGCGGCGCTGGCACTGGTGGCGGCGTACATCATTTACCGCCTTCGCCTGCCTGCTTAAAGCAAGGACATCCGACATGCGCATCCTCATCGGCAGCGACTCCTGCTACCCGCAGATCGACGGCACGTCGTACTTCACCCAGCGACTCGCCGCGGGCCTGGCCGGGCACGGCCACGACGTGCACGTCCTCTGCCCGGCGGATCCAGCAATCAAAGGCGTTCCGCAGAAGACACTGCGCGTTTCAGTCCGGACCACGGCGACCGCGGCGCCGCGCGCCGCAAGCTCGGGCTGCCCGACAAGCCCACGATCTTGTACGTCGGGCGGCTCAGCGCCGACAAGGCGGTGACCGACCTGATCGAGGCCCTGCCGGAAGTCGACGCGCACCTGGTCATCGCGGGGCGCGGCGTGAAGATGGCCGCCCTTAAGCCCCGGCCTGCCGGCGGTGGCGGCGCGCGCGACGGCGCTGCCGCACCTGGTCACCGACGACGTGAACGGTTCCTCTACGCGCCGAGTGACATCGGCCAGCTCGCGCGGTGCTTGTGCCGCGTCCTGCGATCTCCCGCCGAGAGCGCGAAAATGGGCCGGGCGAGCCGCGAAATCGCGCTGGCGCACGACGCGGACCTGACCGTTACCCAGTACGAGCAGACCTACCGGCAAGCATCAGGGCAGCGGCTCGCGGACTGACCGCCTTCGGCTCGGCTTACTCGCCGCGATCAGGACTCCGGCGAGTACCACGGCGACGCCTGCGAGCTGGGGGGCCGACGGACGTTCGTTAAGGAACACCGCGCTGAGGAGCAGCGACCCCGCTGGCTGGACCAGCAGCAGGGAGCTGACTAGCCATGCGGGCAGCCTCGGCATGGACATCGTGATCAGCAGCCAGCCGACCACCTGGGAGGTCAGCGCCAGCAGCACCAGCCAGCCGAGCGCGGGCCACGCCGGGCCGAGCCGGAAGTCCCGCAGCGCCAGGCCTATCGCGGCCGACCCGACGGTCGCGCCGATCGTGGCCTCCAGCAGTGGCGCGACCACGGGCGCGCGTGGCACGCCGTTCGCGACCCGGCCCGCGACCCGGCCCGCGACCCGGCCCGTGGCCCGGCCCGCGGTGGCCTGCCGCAGCATGAGGATGTACACCGCGTACAGGGCGGCCACGCCGAGCCCGAGCACGACGCCCATCGCCGGGTGGGAGCCGTATCCGCCCGTGCCGGCCAGCCCGCCGACCAGGGTCAGGCCGCCGACCATCACGGGCAGCGCCACTAGCAATGAGCCGCGCGGCCGCTCCCCGAGAACACCCCACGCCAGGAGCGCCACGAGCACGACCTGCAAGTTGGTGACGACCGTACCGAGCCCCGCGCCGATGTCGGCGATCGAGTGACTCCACAGGATCAGGTCCCCGGCGAGGAACACTCCGGCGATCCGCGCCAGCCATCGGCTGCGTGTCGTCATCGAGCCAGCGCCGTGACGGCGTTCCAGCCAGCCCAGCGCGGCCAGGACGGGAAGCGCGAACGCGCACCGGGCGAGCGCGGTCATGCTCGCCGAACTCCCCGCGAGCTGCATCACCACCGCCGAGCTTGAGATGCACGCCGCCCCGGCCACGGCCGCCACGGCAGGCTGTCTGCCGCCAGGAAACTCTGCCACCGTCACCACCAAATAGACTGAACGGTCATGAGGCTAAAGGGGCCTGTGCTCAGGAGTCAAGATGACTTTTGTTCATGACACGACGGCGGCTCTCGCGCTGGCGGCAGATCTGGTGAATACCGAGCTCCCCGACACCGCCGCGCTTGAGAACTTCCTCGACGCCCACCAGCTTGTCCCGCACGGGCCGGTCGGCCCGGTCGATGCCATCCGGGCGCTGCGGCCGCGACTGCTCTCTGCCTGGCAGGCGGCGGGCCAGCCGGCCGTGCTCGCGGCCATCGCCAACGACCTGCTCGACCAGTCCGGTGCCCGGCCATGGCTGAGCGACCACAACGGCACCTGGCACTTGCACGTCACCAAGCCCGACGCGGCACTGGTGGACCGAATCGCCGCGCAGGCCGGCTTCGCGTTCGCCGACCTCGTCCGCCTCGGCGAAACCGAACGTCTCCGCCAGTGCCATGCCCCCGGCTGCGATGCTGTCCTGATAGACCTGTCCAGGAACCGGTCACGCATCTACTGCGACACCGGCAACTGCGGCAACCGCCAGCACGTCGCCGCCTACCGCGCCCGGCATAAGATGCTTAGGCCAGCGTGAGGAATCCCTCCCTGACCAGCGTGGAGACGAGCCCCAGCCGACCTGGCTCATCGAGACCACCGGGCAGGTCGTGGCCGGTGAACGCGAGGTTCTGCGTGGCGAAAAGCAGCTGCGGCCTGATACGCGCGGGGAAACCCAGCACCTTGCCGTTGAATTCCAGTTCGATGACCTCGCCGCTGTCGCGGGTTGCCCACACCAAGCTGGGCCGCTGGCAGACCGTGCTGCCCAGGCCGAGCGAGTCCAGGGACTCCAGGTCGAGCAGGTGACCGCGAAGAGGCGGGACCGTTATCGCTCTGACCTGCTGTGCCGCCGCTTCCACCACGCCGGTGGCGGGGAGCTGGCCGGCCAGGTCGGTCATCAGGTCGGCCAGGTGACGGTAGCTCGAGGTCGCGACGGCCTGGTCGGCCGCGAACCCCATGGGCAGCGCCTCCCGGTACCTGGCATCGCGCGAGATTATCTCGTTCAGCGCCTCGCGGGCGACTGAGGCCCACGTCACGGGGTGCACGCCGATCGTCAGGTGCAGGGATGCCGATTCATTCGCGGTGGCGTCATGCGGTGTGCCTTTGGGCAGATAAAGCAGATCCCCTGCCCTGAGTTCGGCCGTCGATTTCACGGGACCTGGCGGACTGTCGTGCTCCCCGGCCGGTTCCGCGCCCTCGGGAAGCCGGTGTGACGGTTCGTAGAGCCGCCACAGCTTTGCTCCGTGAATCTGCAGGACGAAGACGTCATGGGTATCGAAATGTGTGCCGAACCCTTGCGAGCCAGCCGGGGTGAGATAGGCGTTCACGTTCAGCGGTGCGGATATCTCATGTGACATCGACCTGCACAGCTGCGCCAGTGGCTCCCACCGCCGGTGAATAAAATTCACCCCGATCGTCGCGCCGCGGCGGTAATACGCGTAGATCGTTTCGAGCCGGAGATAGTCATCGGGCACCGCCTGTGTGCGCCCGTTGACTGTTACGCTGACTTCGGATTCGTAGCAGCCACTAGCCGAAAGAATGCGATCCAGGTCATCGAGGGTCATCAGGTCGGCGAAGAACCCGGCGGCCTGCCGCTGCAGGAAAAGGACGTCGCGTTCCCAGTATTGGGCGCGGAACGCCTCGCAAGTCACCGGATGCAGCAGGGCCCCCAGGTCCCAGGCGTGACCAGTGCCACGGGTACCTCCTATGCGCGCTGAGCCACTCGTCCTGCGTTCCACGTCTATCAGCACCTATCGGCGGCGGGTGCCGTCAGCTGACGCTCGGCCTCGCGGCACGGTCCCGCCGTGCGGGCGAGCACCATCACGAAGACCGTCGGCTTACCATTGACGCTCATAGCGCTTTCCTAACATTCGCTGCGGATAGGCACAAGGCGTATGTGACCTGGATACATCTATGAGTGCCTTCTTGCCAGTGCGACGGGCGGGATACGAGCTGACGGAAGGCTTGTCATGGTCGGGACTTGACACCAGCATCCCCCGGCGCCCGAATGCCGTGCTTTAGCTATGCCGCTGATGATGTGCCCGCGAATGCACAACGCCTACCGTGCGGTTTACCGTCGGCAGCCTCCGCCGGCCGAGCCGAAAGCCCCCGGCCCGCGGGGCTCCTCCGCCGTAACGGGATTTGTTATGCGGCCCGGGCGGTGGGTGGGGAGTGGCTGTGCAGGACTTGCCCGTCGGGCCCGTACGCGGTGGTGGTGCCGTCGGGGTGCAAGATGATCTGCCAGTTCCAGCGGTGGATACAAATATCGTGGTGAAATTGGCACAGTAGAATACACGAGCTAACGCTGGTCTTGCCGCCGTCTTCTTTGTGCACGATGTGGTGGACGTCGCAGTAGCAGGCGGCGCGGCCGCAGTGCGGCCAGGCGCAGTGCTTGTCGCGCAACGTGACGGCGCGGCGGATGTGCGCCGGGATGTTGTCTGAGTATCCGATGTCCAGTGGCAGGCTGGGGGTGTTGAACGGGGCCTGCAGCAGGCCGGTGCGCAAGGCGGCGGCCAGCCCGTTGGGGCCGGACAGGAAGTCGATGGCGAGCCGGGCGATGGCGTACCGCAGCGCGGCCCAGGCTTGCGGGGACAGCGGCTTGGGTTTGGTGCGCTGGGTGCCGTGGTCGGCGGCGGACCAGGCCAGTTCGATGATCTGGTCGATCACCTGCATGTCGGCGTGCCCGGTGACCAC
>Ga0210390_10000105_pt1 | contig 84673 bp, 83 predicted proteins | sample IncBWH11OmetaG_FD_161050 | JGI IMG/M metagenome (GOLD analysis project Ga0210390, IMG submission 161050) | Forest soil microbial communities from Barre Woods Harvard Forest LTER site, Petersham, Massachusetts, United States - Inc-BW-H-11-O ...
CTGCCGGGAATGCGGCGGAAACTCAGCGGACGCATCATCAATATGAGCTCGATCGCCGGAAAGCTAGCCTCGCCGCTGTTCGGACCCTACAGTTCGAGCAAGCACGCTGTGGAAGCAGTGAGCGACTCCATGCGGCTGGAAGTCTATCCCTTCGGAATTCAAGTGGTGCTAATTGAGCCGGGCTACATCCCCACCAGCATGAACCGCAACGCTGGCGAATTGTCTTCCGCGTATGCCAAGCGTGCGGAACAGAGCCCATACAAATCGGTGTATCAGGGATTTCTCAAGTCGTGGGGCAAGACTACGAAGTCGTCGCGCTACACGCCGGAAGATTGCGCGCGGGTGATTCTGCGCGCGGCTGAGGACGATCCCCCGAGAGCACGCTACCCCGTAACCCGCGAAGCGAAAATCGGCATTCTGTTCCGCCGCTTGCTTTCCGACCGCGCGATGGATCGTCAAATGCGCAAAGCGATGGGTATCGCGGACCTTCGCCCCACTCCGCAAACGGACGCAGGAAAATAACTGCTGCGCGATTGCCAGCGATTCTAAGGGGCCGATTCGCCGTAGATGGCCGCGACAAGCAGACCGAGGATGACCATCTGAATTCCGCCTGCGATCATCCATTTAATTGCCAGTTGGTACGGCACGATGTACACGACATACTCGCTCAGCGCAGTTGGAACCACCGTAAGCAACGCGATCAGGATCCCGTAGCGGATTCCCTGAACGAGCCATGCCTTTTTCTCGGCACCACGCGTGTAAATCCAAACGATCAGCGCCGCAAAAATAAACTGGCCGACGGCCATGACCCAGAAGCGGTGCATGATTCCCGCTGTGGAGCGATGGCTGGCAGGGATCGCAGCGTAGTCGCTCATCAGCCATACAGAGTGCACCAGATAATTCGTGAGCATCAGCACGATATACGCAGCAATAGTCGCGAGTAGCAGTTTCTTCATGGCCGTAATCGCCTCCTGCCGCTGGATTCCTGAGCCCTGGGAAAATGCCTGAGAAGGAAAAGCTCCGAGCGCGTTTTGGCGCGCTTCGGTAGGCGCAGCCTAGCACTGCGTTGCCGCAGGAGATAGAGTTTTCTGCGCCGTACGCAAGCTGATTGGCGATCCCTTGGAAGCTTGCTCGGGGGCCGACATGTCAGAGGTACGGAGTTCGCGCTCGCGAAATTGCGATCTCCTGCGCCGCACAAGAGAACGTGACGGCTACGGATTCGTCACTTGAATCGACACGCTCGCGGCACGCAGCGGAACGTACTGCGTTTCCCATGCGGCATGCGCGGGGCTTTCGGCGTAGGCGTCCGCCGCGGCGCGATCGCGAAATTCGATGGCGTAGGCGGCGTTGAAATCGCGCGGTTGCATGCGTTCGCCCTTGATCCAAATGTTCTTGATGCCGGGAATTTTCGCGGCCATGTCTTTAATGCCGTCGATGGCTTGCTGCTTTTCGGCGTCGCTGGCCGCGGGGCTCCATTTCAGTTCGACAACATGCAGGATCGTCTTCGGCTGCCCGAAGCGGTTCTGCCCGGCCACATAGCCGCTGGCAAACAGCGTCGCGGCGGCCAGCGCGCCGCAGAAAATCTTTCCCACACTCGAAAGCTGAATGCGCATATGTTCTCCTTCGCCAAAATCGCAGATGACGAGTTTAAGCGAGGTCGCGCCAGACTCGCAACGGACGTCGAGCAACACGTTGCATTCATGGAACTTCGCCGCGCGTTGCACAACGATTTGCATTGACCCGCTGCTCGCCGCTTGGATACGATGCGCAGCAATATTCTCGGATGCGCGGCCACAGCGCGGCTGCGTGGAGGCGCCATGTACTGCTCAAAGTGCGGGGCCAATGTCGCGGACGGTATTGCGTTCTGTAGCGCATGCGGGCAACCGATGGTGGGATTTTCCGTGGGGCAAGCTGCGGCCGCTACGCCGTCAGCGGCTCCAGTGCCGCCGGGAGGTACAGTTTACGCGCCGCCCGCGCAGTCGGGTTGGCAAGCTCAGGCTGCACGTCCCGTGGCCTATGCCGGATTTTGGCTGCGCTTCGTGGCCATCATCATTGACGGCCTTCTCCTCTATTTCGTTTCGATAATTTTGTTTCTCCCGTTTGCCGCGTCCACGGGCTTGGGCATGCGCGGAATGATGACGGGGCGCCCGCCGGACCCGCAAGCTATTTTCCCTATGATCCACGCCTTGCTCCGGCTAGCGCTGCTTCGCACGGTTCTCCACTGGCTCTACTACTCGCTGCTGGAAAGTTCCGCATGGCAGGGGACGCTGGGCAAGAAAGCACTGGGGCTGGAAGTCACGGACCTCGACGGAAACCGCATCAGCTTCGGCCGTGCCACCGGCCGGTTCTTCGCGAAAATCATCTCGGCCATCATCCTCGGCATCGGTTACATCATGGCGGGGTTCACGGAGAAGAAACAAGCGCTGCACGATATTCTGGCCGGCACGCTGGTAATCCGAAAATTGTAGGAACATTCGCAGGTGCGGTTGCGTAATTAAACCAAGGGAGCACAATGTTCTGTTCGAAATGCGGGACCAACGTCACCGATGGCGCGGCATTTTGCAGCGCGTGCGGTCAACCCACGGCCGGAGCCTCAACGATCGCTCCCGCGCGTCCACCAGCTCCGGGCTTGCCGCCAACTTACGCTCCGCCTGTGCTCGCGCCAATCCTGCCATCTCCCTACGCGGGGTTCTGGCTGCGAGTTGTAGCGCACTTGATTGACGATCTGCTGCTAGGCATTGGGATCGGGATCTTAGTATTGATCGGCGTGACAATGGTTGGCATCGATTCTATTCGTTCGATGGCCGAAGGCATGAAGGGAGAAGACTTCCAGATGCCGGCGCCAATAATCTCCGCAATCTTTTTTGTGACCCTCGCGTCCATCGTGCTGGTGTGGATTTACAACGCCTCAATGGAAAGCTCCATACATCAAGGGACCCTGGGAAAAATGGCGCTGGGCTTGATCGTCACGGACTCACAAGGGCGACCAATCGGTTTCGGCCACGCCACCGGCAGGTATTTTGCGAAAATTATCACTGGGCTGATTCCGTTGGGAATCGGTTACGCCATGGCGGGATTCACGGAAAAGAAGCAAGCGCTGCACGACATGATCGCGGGCTGCCTGGTGCTGCGTAGGACGTAAAGCGACATGGCAAGCGCGTACATCGCGGCACGAGCCGCGCGTTCGCTACACTCCCCAGCCGTAACGCTCCGAATGCACCAGCGCATCGTGCAGTTCCGCGCGGATGTGCTCCGTGAATTCCGAGCTACACAGCACGCGCCCGCCGGTTTCCGCAATATCAATCGTCCGGAAGCCGTGATCCAGTACGCGATCAATCGCCGCTTCAATCCACTGCGCTTCAATCTCCAAACCAAAAGATTCGCGCAGCAGCAGCACTGCGGAAAAAATCGCGCCCAGTGGGCAGGCCACGTCTTTGCCGGCCAGTGACGGCGCGGAGCCGTGAATCGGCTCGTACAGCGCAGGTTGGCCGTCGCGGCCGCGACTGAGCGAAGGAATCAGCCCGATCGAACCAGCCAGCGCCGCCGCCTCGTCGCTGAGAATGTCACCAAATAGATTACCCGTCAGGATCACGTCGAATTGCGCGGGGCGCAGCAACAGCTGCATCGCGGCATTATCCACGTACAGATGTTCGAGCGTAACTTCGGGATAATCACGGGCAATACGCGTCACCGTTTGCCGCCACAGCGCTGAAGTTGCCAGCACGTTGGCCTTATCCACACTGGCCAGGCGGCGGTTGCGCCCGGCAGCTCGTTCGAACGCATATCGCGCTACGCGCTCGATTTCCGCCGCGCTATATTCAGCCACATCCCGCGCGCGCGCGCCGCTTCCCTCTCCAGTCACCGAATGCTCGCCAAAATAAATGTCGCCAGCCAATTCGCGAACAATTTCGAGATCACAATCATCAATGCGCTCGCGCCGCAGCGGAGAAATAGCGCTCAGCGCCGGACGCAGCCGGATCGGCCGCAAATTAATGTACAGACCCAGCGCCTTGCGCAGACCCAGCAAGCCGGCTTCTGGGCGCTTATCGAGCGCCAAGCCGTCCCACTGTGGTCCACCGATCGCTCCAAGCAAAATCGCGTCGGCCGAGCGGCAGCCCGCCAGCGTCTCGGCAGGCAGCGGCGAGCCAAAACGCTCGATGGCGGCTCCGCCAAACGCAAATTCGCGAAATTCAAACTTATGTTCGAAAGATTTCGCGCAGTCTCCGAGGATTTGCACTGCGGCATGCGTAACTTCGGGCCCGATTCCGTCGCCCGGCAATACGGCGATGGTCTTCCTTACTCCAGACATGACTTTGATCCCCCGTAACAACGAAACCCGTACCAGTGAAAATTGTTTAGCGCGTCACTCCCGCGACCGCGGTTTGCCGTGTCGGCGCGTGCGTGCGCGCGCGGCGTACCTTGTGAATGAACGAAAGCAGGTCGCGATCGGTCACTTGCTTCGCGGCGTCGGCGCGCGCCGTCACCATCCCGTAGCACTCGGCAAGCTCCGTGTCGCTGGTTGTGTAGCCCAGTTCTTCCAATCGCGCGCGCAAAGCATTGCGTCCGGAATGTTTTCCCAGAACCATGCGGCGCGCCGGAACGCCCACTCTTTCCGGCAAAATAATTTCGTAGGTGAGCGGATTTTTCAGAATGCCATCCTGATGAATCCCGGCCTCGTGCGCGAAAGCGTTCGCGCCCACCACCGCCTTATTCGGCGGCACATTGATGCTGGTGATCGCGGAAAGCATGCGGCTGGTGGCGTAAATTTTCTCGAGCGAAATATTCGTCCGCACCGCGAAGTGGCTCTTGCGCACCTGCAGCGCCACCGCGATCTCTTCGAGCGACGCGTTTCCCGCGCGTTCCCCGATGCCGTTAATGGTGCATTCCACCTGCCGCGCGCCCGCGGCAATGGCTGCAAGTGAATTCGCTACAGCCAGGCCCAGGTCGTTGTGGCAATGCGCGCTGAAAATAATTTTCGGATAGGCCGCCAGACGCTTTCGAGCCGCGCGGAACATGTCGCCATATTCATCAGGCGTCGTGTAGCCGACGGTATCCGGCAGATTGATGATGTTCGCACCGGCCGCCGCCGCAGCTTCGATGGCCTCGAACAGAAAATCCAGATCGGTGCGGCTAGCGTCTTCGGCGGAGAATTCCACGTCGTCACAATGCGTGCTGCCATAGGCCACAGCCTTTGAGATCTGTGCCAGCGCCTCGCCCCGTGAAATGCGCAATTTGTGTTTCAAGTGCAAGTCCGAAGTCGCCAGAAAAATGTGCAACCGCGGCTTCGTGGCGGGTTCGATGCCGCGCAACGCCGCATCCACGTCTTCCTGCCTCGCGCGAGCCAGCGCAGCAACGCGGCAATCCTTGATCTCCGCAGCCACGGCGCGCACTGCTTCCAGGTCGCCAGGTGACGAAATCGGAAAGCCCGCTTCGATCACGTCCACGCCCAGCTGCTCCAATTGACGCGCCAGCTGCAGCTTCTCCTCCGTATTCATGGAAAAGCCCGGCGACTGCTCGCCATCCCGCAGCGTCGTGTCAAAAATGTGGACGTGTTCCATGCAGACTCCTTCGGACCATACCAGTGTTTCGTGTGCGGTCCGAGGAGTCCAATTTATAATTCTTGCATGTACGATAAATCTCTCTTATACAAGAGGATGGCCTGGGAGGCCGGTAGCATGGACCTGGCGGCATTGCAGATGTTTCAAATGGTGGCGAGCGAGCGCAGCTACTCGCGCGCCGCCGTGAAATTGTTTCGCACCCAGCCGGCGATCAGCATCGCCATGCGCAAACTGGAGGACTGGGTGGGCCAGCCGCTGTTCGTCCGCGGCTCCGGCGCACGCACCCTCACCGACGCGGGTACCCTGCTGCTGGAATATTCCGCGCGAATGTTGAACATGCGCGAGGAGATTCGCAAGGGGCTGCAGGAGCTTCGCGGCCTCGAGCGCGGCCAACTCTCCCTGGGAGTGAACGAAAGCTCCATCCACGCCCTACTGCCGGCGCTCGAAAAATACCGCTGCCTGCATCCCGGCATTCACATTCGCGTGCACCGCGTGTTCTCGCGCGAAGTCCCGCGCGAATTGCTGAATCATCAGCTGGACATCGGCGTGATTTCGTATTTGCCGGAGGAACGCGAGCTCACCACCGCGGAATTCTATCGCGATGCGCTCGTGCTGGTGGTCTGGCCTGGCCATCACCTGGCGAAACGCAAGGACGTGGACATCACCGCGCTGGGCGAGGAAACTTTCGTAGCGCACATCGTGGAATCACCCTATCGCCATCGCGTGGTCCAATTGTTCGCAAAGCATAAAGTGCCGTTGCGCATGGAGGTAGAGCTTCCCACCATCGAAAGCATCAAGCGCTTCGTGGAAATGAAAAAAGGCGTGGCCATCGTGCCGCGGATGTGTGTTGAAGGCGAACTCGCGCGCGGAGATCTGCGCGAACTAAGAATCAAGCAGATGCGCTTCGAGCGGAAACTCTATTTAGTGTACCGCCAAGATCGCCCGCTTACGGCCGCGGCGCGCGCCCTGGTGGACATCATTCTCCCGCGCAAAAAAGCCCCGGCGAAAGTGAAGAGCAGCCCCGCGCAACGCTAGCCTGCCGCGGCCAGCTCATCCAGCGCCGCGCCCATGCGCGCCAGGCCTTCGCGCACGTCCTCCGTCTTCCCGCCGACCCCGATGCGAAAGTGTTCCGGCATCTCAAAAAAGCGGCCGGGCACCACGCTGGTTTCATATTTCTCGCGCAGCAACTGGCAGAAAGCGTCGGCATGGCCGCTGGCAAGCTGCGGAAATGCGACCGTTCCCGCTTCCGGCCAGATCGCCAGCAGGTCCCTGCGACTCTTGAAAAATTCCTTCAGCAGCGCTCGATTGGTCGCGAGCACCTGCTTCGCGCGCGCCGTAATCTCCGGCAGATGCTCGAACGCCAGCACGCTGAGCAGTTCGATGGGATGCGGCGCCATCACTCCGAACAGGTCGTTCAGCCGCCACATGCGCTCCGCCAGCGGCTTCGCTGCAAAAATCCAGCCGCAGCGCAATCCCGATAATCCATAAGCTTTCGTCAAGCTGCCGGTAGTAACAAAATTCGGTCCCAGCAAGTAGGCCGTCTGCCACGGCGAATCGAAGCACGCTTCCAGGTACACCTCGTCCACCAGCACGTGCGCGCCCATGCTGCGCGCGATTTCCCCCACCATGCGCAGCTTGGAATCAATTGTGCGCACCCCGCTGGGATTGTGCAGGTTGGTGATTACGATCAGCCGAGTGCGCGCCGAAATACTGCGCTCCACTTCCCGCGGGTCCAACTGAAATCCCGATTCGAATTTGCGCGGGAAGCGCCGGATCTTTGCGCCCAGATATTCCGCGGCGGAAAGAAGTGCTCCGTACGTGGGTTCTTCGATCAAAACTTCGTCGCCGGGTTCCACCAGCGCGGCCATGGCCAAATGGTTCGCCATCGAGGTGCCCTGCGCTTGAACAATACATTCCACCGGCACGCCGGATTTTGCCGAAAGTTTCTGCAGCAGCGGCGGATACCCGTAGCCGTCTGCCCCGGAGATCTCCAGGTCGGCAATCTGCGGGTGGAGCTCCGCAAGCGGAAAATGCTCTACGTCGCTGATTGCCAGATTGTAACGGGCCTTCGAGCGCAGCTTCGCCCATTCAATATAACCGGAACGAATTTCTCGCCGTTGTGGGCTCATTCGCTGGACTCAACTCTTTTGATTCTTATTTGGAACCGGGCGGACGCCCTGCGCGGCCGCGAAACAGGAAATAAACGGGGACCCCAGCGAAGAGAATACACAGAGCGATACCCGCATTGCGAGGATATTTATAGATGGTGTTGAGCACGACCAACCACGCAACAGCGACGAAAACTCCAGTAGTCCAGGGATGCCCGGGGACGCGATACCCCGATTCCGGCGCAGCACCATCGCGCCGCCGTGCATCGCGCGCGCGAAAAAAGAACAGACAGCTTGCGGATAAGCCAAAAAAAAGCCAGTCCATCACCACCACGTAGCTCAGGATCTGCTCGTACGTTCCCAGCAGCACGGTAGCGCTGATCAATGCGCCGAGCAATGCAATCGCTGCAATCGGCGCCCGGCTGCGCGCTCCCAGCCGTGCAAACACTCCCGGCAGCACGCCGTCTTCAGCCATTGCAAACGCCACGCGCGGATAACTGAGCATCGCTTGGCTCAAGAATCCCAGGGTCGAAATCGCTATCGCTATAGCGATCAACGCGCCTCCCAGCGGGCCGAGCGCACTGCTCATCACCGCCGACGCCGGAGTGGCAGTAGCAGCCAGGCCAGCGGGCGAAAGCGCCTGCACGTAAATGAAATTCGCGGAAACATACAGCACGATCACGCCAATCACGCCGAGCAGCAGCGCTTTCGGCAAGTTTTTGCGCGGTTCACGAATTTCCCCGGCCAGGTAGTTCGAAGTCTGAAAGCCGCCATAAGCGAATAGCACCGGAATCATCGTCGCGCCAAAGACCGTCAGCAGATCGAACGAAAGCGGCCGATCCAGCACCGGCAACCACGCAGTGTGCGCCGCATTCGCCGGCGGCCACCCGATCGGCCACCCCACTGGCCAGAAGACCAGCCGCACGCCGCACAGAACAATCATCGCGATCGCCACAATGCGCAGCAACATAAAAACGCTCTGTACGCCTCCGCCGGCGCGCACACCCAGGCAATTCACAACCGTAAAAATCAGCACCACCGCAACGGCAATAAATTTTTCCGGAACCGCGCCGTGCGAAAACACGCTGAAATACTTCGCAAACGTCACCGCCACCGCCGCGCTGCCGCCTGCGTGAATCACCAGCAAGCAGATCCAGCCGTACAAGAATCCAAGCAGTGGATGATAGGCCTCGCGAATGTATGCGTACTGCCCGCCGACTTTTGGCATGCGATCTGCCAGCTCTGCGTAAATGAACGCGCCGGCCAGCGCAATCGCCCCGCCGGCAAGCCACGCGCCAAGAATCAGCGCAGGTGTGTGCACCAGGCCCGCGACAACATAGGGATTAATGAAAATGCCCGAGCCCACGATGCCACCCATCACCAGCATCGTCGCGTCAAATAATCCCAGCCGTGCCGCCAGAGTCGGCCGCGGCACAAGTTGCGGCAAAGGTGTCTGTGCCTCGCGAAATGGATTGGAGTCTGGCAAGAATAAGCGCGCGCGACAATCGCCGAGCTACCGCGCAGCAAGCGGCGCGAATCTATCACCGTTGTTGACGCGGGCCAAGCACGGCGCATTCAGATTTCGCCGCGAGATGTGCACTTCCGCTGAACACCGTCGGAGGATCTTCCGCGTCAGAAGAACGCTGTAGTAAATAGCTTAGAATCTGCGAGTTATACGCCTTTCCATCCGTATCCAACCTCCCCGCTGCGCCGTCTCATGAATAGGGGCAAATTGTTGTTACTCGGTTGGCGAAGTCACCGTCGCGACAGCAGCGACGCCAACGCCAGCCAAAACTCTCGGATTCCGAGAGAAGGGATGAAACGAATGCGAAACCTAAAGCTCAGCAACCTCATAAGAAAATCTTCAATAACTATTGGCGCGATGTCTGCACTATTTCTCGGCGTAGTCTCCGGACCCGCACCAGCGTCGGCTCAGCAGGCGAACTCTTCCACAGACGTGCCCGTGCACATGGTGGTAACCGTGAAGCCGCACCACGGCGCACAAGCTCCGGCAGTAGGCGCGGATGACGTGAAGGTGTATCAGAAGGGCCAGCTGGATACGGTCTCAAGCTGGGTCCCGTTGCAGGGAGATCGCGCTGGACTGCAGCTCTTTATTTTGATCGACGACACTTCCAGATCCAGCCTCGCCTTGCAGTACAGCAGTATTGACAAATTCATCAACGAGCAGCCGGCTAGCACTGCGATCGGCGTCGGATATATGCGCAATGGCACGGTCTACGTTGCCCAAAATCTTACAACCGACCACGCCTTGATTGCAAAATCATTGCGCTTGCCGCTCGGATTTGGAGCGGCTTACACCAGCCCGTACCTGGCCCTTTCCGATCTCATGAAGAAATGGCCGGAGACGAAAGATCGCCGCGAAGTCTTGATGATCACCAGTGGAATCGATCCTCTTGGCGGCGGATTTTCGAATGATCCGTTCAGCAATCCTTACCTCCAGACGGCTTTCGAACAAGCTCAACGAGGCGGATTTATCATCTATTCGATTTATTCGGCAGGAGCGGGCCGTGTCGGGCGTGGCTTCTTCCGCACGAATCTGGCCCAGACCGGCCTGGATGTGCTCTCGCAGAAAACTGGCGGAGAAACCTATTACCTGGGTCTCGGCGCTCCAGTGGACATCACTCCGTATTTGCAGGATGTCAGCAGAAACCTGAAGAATCAATACGGGCTCGTCTTTATGGCGAAGAGTGCAAAGAAGCCGGTTCTTGAGCCGGTAAAAGTAAAAACCGAAATGCCGAACACGGGTCTGGTCACTGCGGAAGATGGCTACATCGGATCCGGGATGTAAGACCAACGCGCCAACTGGCGCGGCAGCGGAGCCTGCCGCGCCGGTTAGCGGACGGACAAAGTGGCGAGGTCGCCATCGCAGCGTCACTCCGTCCTTCTCTAAGCGTTGCTATCACCCGCTCTTTTGGTCTATGCTCACTGTTTGGCGTGGGGACGGCACAGCTGCTTGTCCGCCTTTCGCGCTGGACTGGAACGTGCCCCGGCGAAAACTCGGAAGCTACAGTCACACCTCCTGCTTCGGGTTTGGTTCTACGCGGCATATATAATATCCGAGCGTCGTTTTGCGGCTCGCTCCACAAACAGCGCCATCGGACGGCATCATCGAACGACGCAGCAAATGAAATTCGGTGCGCGGACGCGTGCGGCTTTTGCAGTTACGCCCGCGGGCCCGGATTCGGCAAAGATTCGCGGGGATTTTGCCAGAGTCAGCCGTATTTCTGTGTCCGGCAGTTTGCCACAGCCTTTTAGCGCGGGAGCATCGAAAATGTTCAGCAACGCACCGCAGCGAAAGCTTCACTATCCTCGCCCCAAGCGCGAGTTCCGCGCGGCCAGCAAATCTGCGCTCGTGCTATTTGCCGTGCTCGCCGTGGCCGCGAGCGTTCCCGTCAATGCGTTCGGTTCGCCGCTGCGCGCTGAACAATCCGCTTCCGCTTCACAGCCTGTAGTGGTGCAGCCCGGCGCGCCCGGAAAACCCAGCAAGACACTGCCGCCCTCGACGAAGGGCATGCTACCCGCGCGCTCGCAGGCAGACGTGGAATTCATGCAAGGCATGATCATGCATCATTCGCAAGCGGTGGAGATGACGGCGCTGATCGCCTCACATACAGACAACAAAGATTTGCTGCTGCTCGGCGCGAAAATCAGCAGCTCGCAATCCGATGAGATCAAATTCATGCAGCGCTGGCTGGCGGCTCGCGGAGAATCCACTTCGATGGCGATGCCGGGAATGTCAGATATGGACGCGTCCGGCAAACCAATGACGCTCATGCCGGGAATGCTGACGCCAGAACAGATGGCAGCGCTGCGCAACGCCAAAGGTGCCGAGTTCGACCGCCTGTTCCTGGTCGGCATGATTCAGCACCACAATGGCGCGCTGATCATGGTGAAGGATTTGTTCGACACCGCGGGCGCCGGCCAGGAAGCCGACATTTTCAACTTTGCAACGGACGCGGACAACACGCAAAGAGCCGAGATCAAAATTATGCAGTCCATGCTAGAGAAAAAATCGCCAGAGGAGAAACGATGAACCGATTCCCCAGCCTTGCTTTTCGAATCGCGCTAGCCGCGCTAATTTTATTTTCCGGCGTAAGCCGGCTCCATGCGCAGGGTTCCACACCTCCGCCAGCCGCACCGCAGCCCGCTCCCGAAGCCGCGAAAGCCCCGGACGCCGAGGACAGCAATCCGTTTGCGCCTACGCCTGCTCCGCCCCTGCCGGCAGGAATGGCCGGCTCCGACGTCAACGATCCGCGCTTTAAGCTCACTCCCGGCCTGTACGACGCCGGTGAAACATCCATGGGCCTGAAGCACCTGCAACTGCTGAAGAAGCCCGACGCGTTTCAACTCGGCACCACCGATCCTGACGATCCGAAAGTCGCGAAGACTGTTCAACAGCTCGGCATCGGCGGCGGAATGAAGATTCCGAAGCCGTTGCAGATCGTCATCGCCGAGCTCGCTTTCTCGAACTCGGACTTGGCGTTCGAAGGTGACCACCTTTTCCAGGGAAATTTTTACGGCATGAATATCTATGACATTTCCAATCCCGCGCACACCGCGCTGCTGACTTCGATGATCTGTCCCGGTGGCCAAGGCGATGTCTCGGTGTACAAAAACCTCATGTTCATGTCCGTCGAAATGCCCAACGGCCGCCTCGATTGCGGCACGCAAGGCTTTCCGCCGGAACCTCCGCCAGCCGCAGGACACGAAAAGGAACGCCACCCGCCCGCCGCTCAAAAAGACCGTTTCCGCGGCGTGCGCATCTTCGACATTTCGGACATCAAGAACCCCAAGCAAGTCGCCGCCGTGCAGAGCTGCCGCGGTTCGCACACGCACACGCTGGTAGTAGATCCCAACGATAAGGACAACGTTTATATCTACATTTCCGGTACCTCGTTCGTGCGTCAAGCCGAAGAACTCACTGGTTGTTCCGGTGAAAAGCCCGATAAGGACCCGAACACCGCGCTGTTTCGCATTGACATAATCAAGGTTCCGGTCGCCGCCCCGCAGGATGCCAAGATCGTCTCCAGCCCGCGCATCTTTATTGACCCGCGCACCGGCGCGCTCAACGGCCTCAACAACGGCGGCAGCCACGGCAAAGACGCGACCAAGCCGGTCGAGAAGCCTGAGGACACCAACCAGTGCCACGACATCACCGTGTATTCAGCGATCGGCCTCGCAGCGGGCGCGTGCTCGGGCAACGGCATTCTGCTCGACATCAAGGACCCGGTTCATCCGAAACGCGTTGACGCCGTGAACGACCCGAACTATTCCTACTGGCACTCCGCTTCGTTCTCGAACGATGGCTCGAAAGTCGTTTTCACCGACGAATGGGGCGGCGGTCTCGGCGCGCGCTGCCGTCCGAACGATCCGAACCGCTGGGGCGCGGATGCCATCTTCCATCTGCGTGACGACAAGTTGACGTTCGCCAGCTATTACAAGCTGCCCGCAGCGCAGACCGACACCGAAAACTGCGTCGCGCACAACGGCTCGCTCGTCCCCGTTCCCGGCCGCGATATCGAAGTTCAGGCCTGGTATCAGGGCGGCGTCTCCGTTATGGATTTCACCGACTCGACGCATCCTTTTGAGATTGCCTACTTCGACCGTGGGCCGATCGATCCAAAAATGCTCGTGCTCGGCGGCGAATGGTCAGCCTACTGGTACAACGGCAACATCTATGGCTCGGAAATCGCGCGCGGCTTGGACATCTTCGAATTGACGCCGACGCAATTCCTGACCCAGAACGAAATTGACGCGGCCAAGTCGGTCCACGTCTCCGCACTGAATGTACAAAATCAGCAGAAGCTCGAATGGCCCGCGAATTTGACCGTCGCCAAGGCCTACCTCGATCAAGTGGAGCGTTCGCAGGCTTTGCCGGCAGACCGCATCGCAGCTCTGCGCACCGCTATCCACAGCGCAGAAAGCTCGCACATGAACAAGGGAAAAGTCGCGAAGCTGCAAAGCATGGCGCCATCGGTCGAACAAAGCGCCAGCTCGGCAAAGAGCCCGGCCGATGCAAAACGGTTACAAGCTTTGGCGGACATCCTGAAGCATCCGTCAACATAGCCGCTTCGCAATCGAGCCAGTTGTCGCTCGCGCTGCATAAAAGAAAACGCAATGCATGATCGGGGCGCCGGGATTTGAACTCACGATCTCCGGCGCCCCGAACAATTTCCGCCCGTCGTACTTATCGGCCGGATGCACCGGCTTGCGCGCAACTTCTCCGTTGTACCCAACCTGCGCCTTTCGTAATACGATTGGCTTGTCATGGCCTTTCGATACTCCGTCGCCCCCCGTCGAAGCGGCAACTCCGCTCCATTACAACCGCGCTATCATTCGCATCATTCGAGGTGCATCCATGTCTCACTACACCAGACGTGAATTCCTAAGAACTGGACTCGCCGCCGGCACTCTTGCCGTCACCGGAGGCATCTCGTTCGGAGCTACGCGCCAGACCGCGACAGATTGGGTCACACTGGGAAAATCCGGGGTGAGCGTCACTCGCCTCGCGTTCGGCACCGGCAGTTTCAGCGGCCAGGTGCAGCGCGAGTTGGGACAAGACGGCTTCACCAGGCTGGTGCGCTACGCCTACGACCGCGGCATTCGCTTCTTTGAGACCGCTGAGTCTTACGGCGACATGCACCGCATGCTCGGCGTGGCGCTGCAAGGCATTCCGCGTGACAGCTATCGCCTCATGTCCAAAGTCACCACGGTGCCAGGCGTGAATCCGCAACAGAAATTCGACGAGCTGCGCAAACTCGCGAACACCGAATACTTCGACATCATGCTCCTGCACTGGCAACACACCGCGACGTGGCCCGTGGACTCCAGCCGGTGGCAGGATGGAATTCTCGAAGCCCAATCGAAGAAAGCGATCGTGAGTCACGGCGCCTCCGTTCACGGGCTTCCGGCGTTGCGCCAGGTCCCCGGAAATAAGTGGCTAGACGTCGCGATGATCCGCGTAAATCACAAGGGCAAAAGCATGGACGCCGAGGATTACAACACCGCCGGGTTGGGCAACGTCCCCGAAGTTGTCACCCACGTCCAGCAGGTGCGCAAAGAAGGTATGGGCGTGATCAGTATGAAGCTTGTCGGTGAGGGCACGTTCAATCATGCAGACCGCCAGACGGCGATGCGCTTCGCGTTCCAGAATGCTGGCGTTGATTGCGTCACCGTCGGCTACAAGAACACCGCGGAAATCGACGAAGCCATCGAGAACCTGAATCTGGCGCTCGCCTAGTGCGGCCGCATCTGCCGGCCCAGTGCCTGCTGGCTCGTTCGAATTCAGGTTTCGGCGAATCGTGTGACGATTCAAACTGTGCAATTACCGTAGCCTGTGCTGCGGATTTTTCCCGCATTTGGATGTGACCTCTGGGTAACCTCCCACCTTCGAAAATCCTTGCGGGCCAATTCGGATGGGCGCATATCTTCTCTGGGGTGCGTGTGGGCTGGGCGAGGTTTTTCTCCTGGATTGGAGGGAGGCGCGGCTGCCGGTACCAGCAAAAGGCGGGCAAGAAAATGATCGGTTCCCTGGACGATCAACGCCGGGCCCTGCGTTTGCCGATATTCCTGCCGGTGCAGGTGTACGGCAAACTCCACGGTGAGCCTTTTTCCGAAAACACCGAAACCATCAACGTAAGCGCCTGCGGCGGATTGGTGCCGATTTCCGCCAGCGTCGTTCGATCCCAGAATTTAATTCTCACCAACCTGCAAACCGACCAGGACCTCACCTGTCGGGTCGCGCGCCTGATCCGCAGCGAAAGAGGCCAGATGCTGGCAGGCTTGGAATTTCTGCAATCCGCTCCCGGATTCTGGCGTTCGTCCCCCGCGGGAAGCAGTTTGCTCCTGCCATCCGCCTCGAAATACCGGCGCAGGCGCCGCTACTCGTTCTCCTGATTTATCCCGGCGATTTGTTCTCCGACATTGCAAACTTTCAGATGTAAACTCCCCTGCGTGCAGATAATCCATTTTTCGTAGAAATCTTTCATAGGTTCGAGGTGATTTGATGATTCACCGCTCGAGACGCGCGCTCGCGGCATGTTTGCGGATTCAAAATGGCGTGATTTAGGAGTTCGCATGCTCTTCATGAAAAAGCTCCTAGCGCCATTGATCGCGATTTTGTGCTGCCTCGGGATGTCGGCGCAATCGACGTCGCCCACGGACCGCACCGCGCAATTCCTGGAATCCGCGCGCAACAATCCCACCGCGCTGATGGATTTTCTGGCGCGCATGCCCAAGGGCGGCGATTTGCATCATCATCTTACCGGCGCGGTGTACGCCGAAAGCTACATTGACTACGCCGTCGCAGACGGCCTGTGCATTGACCGCGTCGTCGTGACCCTTTCGCCGCCGCCCTGTGATCCGGCGCAAGGTAAAGTAGCCGCCACGCAAGCCCTGACGGATTTTCCGCTGCGCAACCACGTGATTGATACCTGGTCCATCCGCAATTTCGTTCCCGCGCCCGACGATCGCGACATCCGCCATCATTTCTTCGCCGCATTCGGAAAATTCGATCCAGTCACCAACAAACACTGGGGCGAAATGCTCGCCGAGGTAGTCCACCGCGCCGGCGCCCAGCACGAAATTTACCTCGAAACAATGCTCACGCCCGATCAGGGCGAAGCAACGAAGTTGGGACACACGCTCGGCTGGAACGACGATTTCGCCGCGATGCGCTCGCGCTTGCTCTCAGGAGGTATGGCGCAAGTCGTCGCCGGCGCCCGAAAAAATCTGGACGCCGGCGAAAGCGGCATGCGGGAAATTCTGGGTTGCGGCACCGCGAAACCCGACCCCGGTTGCGCAGTCACGCTACGTTTTCAAAACCAAGTCCTGCGCGCGTTCCCCAAGGAAGAAGTATTCGCCCAGATGCTCGCAGGATTTGAGCTAGCCAGCGCAGATCCCCGCGTGGTAGCCGTCAATCTGGTGCAATCGCAGGATGAATACCGCGCTCTGCATGATTTTCATTTGCACATGCGCATGCTCGATTATCTGCACGGCGTTTATCCCGCCGTGCACATTTCGCTGCACGCCGGCGAGCTCACTCCCGGCGAAGTGAAGCCAGAAGAGCTGCTCGCCTCGCACATTCGCGAATCCATCGAAGTGGGCCACGCCGAACGCATCGGCCACGGTCTCGACGTGCTGTACGAAGCGGACCCATCGGCTCTGCTAGCGGAAATGGCGCACCGTCACATCCTCGTGGAAGATTGCGTGTACAGTCACGAACTGGTCCGCGGCATGACGGGCTCCGAAAATGTCCTGCCGATTTACCTCCACGCCGGCGTGCCCGTCGCACTCGCGACGGACGACGAAGGCATCGTGCGCTCCGAGCTAACCTGGTATTTCCGGCGCGCGGTCGAGGGATATCACGTTGATTACCCCACCCTGAAACGTATGGTCCGCGATAGCCTGGACCACGCGTTCGTGTCCGGAGCAAGCTTGTGGATAGCGCCCGAAAATTTCACGATCGTTCCCGCATGTTCCAGCGATCGTCTGCAACCACAACCAGAATCCGCACCCTGCCGGAATCTCCTGGCGGCCAGCGAAAAAGCCCGCCTCGAATGGAAAGAGGAAATCGAATTCAATCAGTTCGAAACGCAGTTCTAGTTCTGAAAACGCTTACCGTCGCGCCGTTTAATCGTCAATTCCGCGCGCCTGCGCAGGGCCCAAGTCAGAGTCACTCGTGCACCGAATGCCCTGTGGAATTTCGGTGGCATTTGCTCCGAAACCCACTGACTGTGGCCTGCAACCACGGCACTAAGCTAGTGATATATATACGTTTATGATATGGATGTTACGAAAACTCCCTTCTTGGGAAAAATTCACAGCTTTGCCACGGAATTCACAGGATGAAGCTACTTTCGTACTTGCGGAAGTTGTATAATGTCCTTTCCTACCCTACAGATTCTTACTTCGAATTGAGGTGTCCAGTGACCCAAGCAACCGTAACGCAGCAATACTCTGGAGTCTATTGTCGCGCCTGTGGTGAGCCAATTTCGCTGCCCGCGCGAGCTGAAAAAGCCATAACGGCCAGCCAAGCTGGCGCATCGGAAGCGCCGGGCGAGCGCCAGCCAGTGGTTTTTAATCTGCGGTGTAAAGCCTGCGAGAAGGAAAATTTCTACGGCGCGAATGACGTGGTCACAATCCAAGGCACGCCAAGGTCGGCCCGTCCGCGACCACGCGCGGCGGCGCAGCTGTTGCATTCACAACTCAAGCTCGCGCGAACCGCCAACGCCTAAGCCAACCCGCGCCCGCTCGCGTTCGAAGCGGTAGTTGAATTCCGTACAGTCCAAAAAAATTGGGGCCCGGTAATGGACTTCTCCGGGCCCCAATCTTGCCGGGACGCAAATCAAACCGAAAAGTCCCGAGCGACTACTTATTCCCCGCGGACTGCTTCGATTCGTTGTACGGCGAATTCCGGTCTAATACCCGAACTAGGTGACGGCCGGATGGAGGAACCCCCACCGCTCCGCCAAACACGATTTCTCTGGAGGTGAGTTTACGGCCATAGACATCCTCGTTGGCGCCATCGTCCGGGCGCAGCGTGGACCCTTCCAGCGACACTCCGGCAAAAACTCCACGTGTGCGCGAGTAGCTCAGAATCTCGGCACGCATGAACGCGTCGGTGTTCGCGGCAGCGTCGCGGCCCACAGGACCAGCGGCGATCGAAGCATCTCCACCCAGCTTGACCTTGCTGCTCAGAATTGACTGCGCGCCCCGGTCATTCATAATCAACAGTACGAGATCAGTGGCTTGTCCTCCGATTTGAAATCCCACGCTGCCGCCTTCCAGCGCCATCATCGCTGGCGAGCCCCACGGCCCGTGAAATTCCTTGCCCGTGCGGCAAACCATCGCGCCGCGGCCGTAACTGGCGCCAACCACGAACGCCGCCTTCAGCACCGACGGAAACACGATCACACATTCCGCTTTTTGCATTACATCGTGCGGAAGGTTGTCCGGAATATTCATGATTTCCTGCATCACCACGCCGGAATTTTCCAGGCGCTTTTGTTCCTTGTTATTGGCATAAACGGCCGAGGTTGCAAGCAACCCCAAACATACGATGAGAATTGATTTGCGTATCATTGCTGACCTCCATGATCAGTGTTGCGGCCGCGAAACTTGTGATCTCCGAGGCCTGTGTGAGAGCGCTTGAAATCGCGCCGTGAGCTGGGGGAAGCCGTCGAATCAAAACCGTTCTTCAGCGATCCCCAACCGGAAACTGCCGTTATGATTTTTGCTTGGAGCCTGCAAAAAGAAGAAAAGCCCCTCCCAAAATCGCCAGCCCTCCGACGATCGGAGGAAGCGGTATGTGCTTCTGCTCATCCGCGGTGGCATGGATCGGGCCCACATCCAGAACCGTCTCCCGATGTGTGTAGTTGATCCCTTGATAGGCGAGCGCCAGCGCACCCAGAACAATCAACAAAATGCCGGCCAATGAGATTGGTTTCATGGTCTCAGCTCCGCGATCAATCCACTACGCTGCGGCCTTGTAGCACCCGTATCAGCAGGACCACGACCGCCAAAACCAGCAGGAGGTGGATGAATCCACCCATGGTGTAAGAGGTGACGATCCCGAGGAGCCACAACACCACCAAGATCACAAAAATGGTCCAAAGCATGTTTACCCCTTATCCCCTGTGCTGTGTGTATGTTAGAAGCTTAGCCCCGCGAATGTACCGGGCAGACCGCGGTGCGAATCAGCCCCTTCGCTACACACGAAGCACAAGAGTAGTCGGGATCGGCAATGGTATCTGTCCTGTTGTGCACACATCTGATTTTCGGCGGTGGTCGCTTAAAACAAGTGAGGCGCCTCGGCAACGTGCGATTCCAGCGGCAGCCAGGCGATCTGCGCGGCAGTGCGCCTTGCCAACCGGGTGAGGCCGCGAATGTGGGCTTTGTGGGAACTCGTCCTAGTCTGATGTCATGAGGTCACAGACGAGTTTCTGCGCCTCTCTCATTCTCTCTTTATAAAACGCGGGGCTGGTCAGAGTTGTATTCGTGCCGGCACCCAGGCTCCGTCTGACGTCCTTCTTAGACAAAAATCGCGATAAGGCCTCGTACGTCTTGATTTCTTTCTCCAGAAAACTAACCACTCGTTGATTCGAGTTCTGCATCGGGCACCTCCGAACGGGCAAACTCGTTCTGCCTGAGAAATGGAAGGCCGCCACGCGCAAAAGAGGCCTGCACGCTCCGTCACGCGCGATTACAGCGGCGAGAAATCTAAATTCGTCCCAGAATCACCAGAATCACGACTACCAGCAGCACCAGGCCCAAACCGCCCGTCGGGAAATAGCCCCAGTCGCGGCTGTGACCCCAGCGCGGAAAGGCGCCTACCAGCGCCAGAATCAAGAAAATAATCAAAATCATTCCGAGCATTTTTCTCTCCTCATTTCTAGCCGGTCGAAACACGTTACGCCCCGTGCTTCGGCGGCAGTCATCTTCAATGCGGTCAATTCAGGACTGTTTAAGTCCCTACGCGCATCCGCGACAGCGAGTGAAACAGCCCAAAAATGTCCAGCAGCCACAAAACCGTGACGATCACCACCACGGCGTTCAATATCGACTTGATCGATCCCGCCATCGGTATGAAATTGTTCACCAGCCACAGCAACACTCCCACCACGATCAAAACCATCAACACTTGTAGTAACGGCATAAATTTAGCTCCCTTTTCTTCGCGGGCCGACACTCCGGCCCGTCCCAAGTTGTCGCGCACAATTTCTGGCTTGTTCCCAGACCTGTTACCGGCGGCTGAATGGAGAGGAAATCTGCGTTATCCGGTGTGATTCAGATGAAGTTTCTTGTACGCGCTTCCGGCCCACTACGTTCACTTGATCCACGGCAACATCTTAGAGAACTCCAATGCCCATATCTGTTCACTACTGCACACTGCCGGGATTTTGATTCTGCCGCCGCGAACCGGCTCATTTCATTTTTCGATTTGCGATTCCCGATCAGCCGCACAGGGCTACGGGATCAGCACGATTTTTCCGTGCGCGCCGCCGGCCATGATGGCGGTGTGCGCGCGGCCGGCTTCGGCGAGAGGAATTTCCAGGCCGATCACCGGTCGAAGTGTTTTGTTTTCCAGGCCCGCAACCAGCGCGGCATGAATGCAGATGAGTTCGTGGGGCGGCGTGTTCCATAAGCTCATGCCGATGATCGCTCCGTCGCGTCCCATCATGTCCCGCGGGGTAATCTCCGCATTGCCCCGGCTGCCAACGACGGACACGCGCCCGTGCATCGCAAGAATCCCAAGATCGCGCCCCAGATTCACATTCGCGAGCATCTCCAGGATCAGGTCGTAACCGTGGCCGTCTGTTGCCGCCAGCGCTTCCTCAAAATGATTAGGCGCGGAATGATCCAGCACCACGTGCGCGCCTTCGTCTAAAACGAGTTTTCGTCCGCGCTCAGAACCAACCGAGCCGATTACGCGCAGCCCCGCCGCCCGCGCCAGTTGCACCGCCGCGATTCCCACGCCGCCGCTCGCGCCATGCACCAGCAAAGTTTCTCCGGCCACAGCGTGCGCGCGCTGAAATAACGCGCGATACGCCGTCGCGTACGGCACATGTATCGCCGCGCCTTGCGCAAACGAAACATGCGCCGGCAGCTGAAAAACGAATTGTTCCTCGCACAGCGCCAACTCCGCATACGTGCCAGACAAGCTGCCGGCCAGATACACGCGCTCTCCCGGTTTGAAGCGCTTCGTGGCGTCTGGGCCCAGCGATTCCACGGTGCCGGCGCCGTCGGTCCCCGGCGTATAAGGCAGCGTCGGCTTTCGCGGATAGGTGCCGGAGCGCATATAAACGTCCACAGGGTTCACGCCCGCCGCGCGAATGCGCACCACCACTTGCGCGCCAGTCGGCTTCGGATCCGGCACTTCCACCAACTGCATCACTTCCGGCCCGCCGAATTCCTTTACGCGAATCGCTTTCATGGCTTCTCCCGTTCCCGCGCGCCTCGCGGGATCACCCGAAAGATTTAGTATTTTAGATTTTCACCAACGAAGGCGCGGGCTTGCCGGCCAGCACAGCATCAATATTATCCAGCGCGAGCATCCCCATGGCTGTGTTCGTTTCCAAAGTGGCGCTGCCGATATGCGGCAGCAAAAAAGTATTCGCCAGCCCGACGTATTCGTGATTGATGTTCGGCTCGCCCTCGAACACGTCCAATCCCGCGGCGGCGACGCGCCCGGTCTTCAGCGCCGCGATCAAGGCGCCATCCTCCACCAGTCCGCCGCGCGCCGAATTGATCACAATCGCACCTTCCGGCAGCAGCGCAATATTCTCCGTGTTCAAAAAATGATGCGTCTCCGGCGTGTGCGGCGCATGCAGGCTTAGAAACTGGCTGACCAGCAGCAAATCCTCCGCACTAGCATGAAACACCGAGTCCCCGGCCAGCTCCAAAGGCAGCGCGTTGCGATTGTAATAATGAATCTTCATGCCAAACGCGCGCGCCCGCCGCGCCACCGCCTGCCCGATCCGCCCCATCCCGAAAATCCCCAACACTTTCCCGGCACAATCCCATCCCAGCAGCCGGGCGCCAGAGCTCATCTTCGCCCACGCGCCAGTGCGCACCTGTTGTTGCGCCTCATAAGCCCGTCGCGAAGCCCCCAGCAGTAACAGCATCGCCACGTCCGCCGTCGCATCAGTCAGCACGCCCGGGGTATTCGCAATCGGAATTTTTCGCGCCGCCGCCGCGCGCACGTCAATGTGATCGTAACCCACCGAAAAAGTCGCGATCACTTTCACACTCGCCGCCACACGCCGGAAGAATTCAGCATCCAGCTTCACCACCGGGTTGAAAAAAACCGCATCCGCCCCGTCCGCCGCCCGCAGCAAGTCTTCGTATCGGCTTGGCGCGTCGCTCGATACCCGCCGCACCGTGAAATCCCGCGCGATGCGCCCTTCCACATCCTCGGTGAAACGCCCCAACACCACCAGAATCGGTTTGCTCATCCTTCCCCGCCCTTCCCGCGCCCAGTTCGCCGTGATCGATATCGCCTCCTCGATGGGTGTTTGTCGTATTTTGCGCCTATTGGCATGAACGGCCTTTCCACTGAATCACGGCGACAATATCACCTCGAGACGAAGCGGGACGTGAGACATCGAGTGCAACGTTCTTATAATCGAGGAACGACGTCACGCTAGCACCCGCGTAAAGGGATAGACGCGCCAGTTCGTCGTTGATCGTCTGCGGCCCTCTTTCGGCGGGCGGTGCCAGCTCGTCAAAGATTTGAATAACTACCTCGCGCGGCAGCTCTGAATCATACTGAATCGTTCCGTTAAAGTAGTGGTCCTTCTGGATAGCGACCTCGCAAACCTGACCGTCGGCCGCATATCTCGGCGTCATCAGAATTCCTGGGCGGACTTCGTAGGCCTCGACCCGCTGATACTTCGAAAACCGCTCGTTTTGGGAATTCACAGGAAGAAGCAAGAATGCAATCGCGCAGGCCAAGCCAGCTATCCTCGTCATCTCGGTCCTCCCCGCAGGCGCGCGTTCAAAGAACGCGTTTCGCCCGTTTTGCTCATGTTTCGCCACGTTTCCCGCGCCCGCCGCTCATCCCGCGCGAAAAGATTCTACCCGATTCGCGCCCAGAAGCCTGCCCAGGAAGCCCTACCGGACGGCCCCCGAAATTAACCACGCCACATATTGCCAGTCGGGAATTACAGGAGTATATTCCCCGCGATGGAATCTGGGGATGCAGACAGCCCCCTACCCATTTCTCCCGTGTGTCCCTCTCCCGCTGCCTGCGCCCCGCCCTAGGAGAAGGTCTATGCGAAAATCATTAATATTGTTGACGCTGTTCTTGGTGTGTCCGTGTCTGTTCCCTGCCGCAAACGCAAGCGCACAATCAACCCTGATCCCTGCAGGAACCCTGCTCCACTGCACCATAGACGACAGTACGATCTCCCCGAAAACCGCTCAGGTTGGCGACCCTGTCCTCTGCCACCTCAGCCAGTTCACCGAGTTCGGTCGCACCGCATTCCCGCGCGGCTCCTACCTCGGCGGCCACCTCGAAGCAGCCAAGCAGCCCGGCCACTTCATCGGTAAAGGCTATCTCGACATCGTTTTCGATCACATCGGCCTGCCCAATACAGACGCCGACCTCAACGCCAGACTCGTCGCAGCCCAAGGCCAGAAAGTGGATAAAGAGGGCGACATCCTCGGTCACGGCCACGCCAAGCGCGACCTGATCGAATGGGCAATTCCGCCGCTCTGGCCCTGGAAAATAATCACCCTGCCAGCCCGCGGCCCCCAGCCCAAGCTGAAAAGCGAGCAGATGGTCACCCTGAAAGTAATGCAAGACGTGGAGCTGCCCCGGCTGACGGCCTATGTTCCCCCGTCTCCGTCGCCAGCGCCGTCAGGTTACGTAGCCCCCCGCGTCCAATCGTATTCCCAACCGTACGCCCAACCATCCAGCGGCCCGGTCGTCCCGCAATCTTCCTCGGGAGTGTATTACCTGCCGCCCACCGCTCCCGCCGCCGCCCCGCCCGCATCACTAGGCCCGGCGCAAACAGCGGACATGCCCAGCCGCGCCCTCACCCTGGTAGCCCTGAAATCGGACACGATCGTTCCAACCAAGGATTACTGGGTCGCCGGCCGCGAGCTGTTCTACGTCCTGCCAGATGGCAGCGAAGCCTCGACCGACCTGAACCGTATCGACTGGCAGCGCACCACGGACCTGAACGCCGAGCGCGGCATCCGCGTAACGCTGCGCACCACACCCACCCGCTTCTAGAGGTGGAAATTCTCAATCCGTAGCTCGACGCTCCCCCAGCCCGAAGCGCCACGCTACGATTTTGCCCGGGGCGTGGCATTATTCAGCATGAGCTTTCTCGTGCGCACAGCCACCCCCGAAGACATCCCCCACCTGCGCGAAATAATCGAATCCTCAGTCCGCGCCCTGCAAGCCAACGATTACACCCCAACTCAAATCGAAGCCGCCCTCCACTCCGTCTACGGAGTAGACACCCAGCTAATCGCCGACGGCACCTATTTTGCCGTGGAGGTTGCCGCGCCTTCCCCACAAGTCACGAGTCACGAATCACGATTCACGGCCCCCATCGCCTGCGGCGGATGGAGCAAGCGCAAAACCCTCTACGGCGGCGATCAATATGCTCTCCGCGAAGACTCGCTCCTCGATCCCGCCCGCGACGCCGCCAAAATCCGCGCCTTCTTCGTCCGTCCCCAATGGGCCCGCCGCGGTATCGGCACCCTGATCCTCGCAGCCTGTGAGGACGCCGCCCGCGCAGCCGGATTCACCCGCCTCGAAATGGGCGCCACGCTAAGCGGCGTCGCGTTCTATCGCGCCAAAGGCTACGCCGCGCTCGAAAATCTGCAAGTGCCTCTAAGTAACGGAGAAATGCTCCCCATCGTAAGAATGGCGAAGGAAATCAAACTCCAGTCCTGAGAGCGACCGGCCAACCTGCGCCGCCTGTAACCTGTTTTTAACATCGCCCCCACTCCCCCCGATGATACGATGCGGCGCGTTTCGGCCATGGGAGGCACAGCAATGGAATCAAACGGTTCTTTCCGCCATGAAATCGAAAATCTACCAAACGACGAGCACGGCAACAAAGTCACGGTAGTGAAGTGTCACGGCAGGCTGCTCAGCGAAAACTCCGCGCAAATCAAAGAACTCGTCAAGCCGCTCCTCGCCGCTGGCGGCCGCATTGTCATCGACCTTGGCGATTTGAACTATATGGATAGTTCAGGTCTGGGAACCCTGATCGGCCTGAAGGTCTCCGCCGTCAAACAGGGCTTGTGCATACTGGAATTCACGAACATGACGCCCCGCATCCTCGAACTGCTGCGCATTTCCAATCTCTCGAAGGTCCTGTCCACATAAGCGCGTCGCTCACAATCGCTGTCCATCGCCACGCTAAAGGTTAACCACCCGCCGCCGCTGTCGCTCGTCGCCCTGCGCCGGCCCTGCGCCCCCTTGCCCCGGGACCAGTGCTGCTTACACGCCGCACTCCGCCAGTCAGTACCGTCGTACCATTGGATAATCTCGCCCGCGTCGTAAGCTGGAAGGTGAATACCCCGCACGCGGCGCACGTTTCCTGCCGCGGGAATCACGCTCAAGTTCGCGTCCTCGTGCCCGCGTATCGGTGCCCCGGTAATGTTTCGGCAAAAAGAGGTACCAGCGATGAAATTATCAGTAAGCCAGAAGCAGCGGCTGCAGGATGCTTTCAAGCAATTTGAAGAAAATCAAAACTCGCCCGCGTTTCTCTCCGCGGTCGAACAAGTCACAGGCGTCATGGCCCACTCGACCCAGTCATATCAAATCCTTCGTTTCGCTGAATCCTCCTGCACCAATCCCCACGACCCTGAAAACAAACCCGTCCGCAGCGATCCAAACCTGCTGGCTGCGTGTGCCCGCGCTTTCGTGTCTCTCGTCGAGACAGTCGGCTGAATTGCGCTGCAGCGCAATTCACCCTGAGAACCGGCAGCGCCGGTTCGAAGCGTAGCGGCCGCCTTCAGGCGGGCGTAGTTGCCTTTGACTTTGACGTCGCGAAGGGCTCCCGCCGCCTTTGCCGTGGCCTTTGAATTTGCTTTTGACTCTGTAGCGGCCGCCTTCAGGCGGGCGAATTTGACTTTGAATTTGACCTCGCCAAGGGCTGCCGGCGCCTTTGACGAACCCTTCGAATTGGTAGGGGCGCTGCTTGTGAATTGCGCTGCAGCGCAATTCATCCTGAGACAACAACAAAACAGAAAAACGACAGGAGTCTTTTCATTTGTAAACATCGACTAATGCGGTTTGTCGTCTCAAGCGGCCGATTCGGCACGTAGCCGGAAAGATAATAGAACGCGTCGTGATAAACTCCCACGCATCGCGGATGTACGAGGCGCGCAAAGAAATGCTGCATCGGATTCCCGTCTGGAACCGCCATCAATCCGCCATCGCTGGGTACTGGTTGAAATTGCGCAGGTGGCTGCTTCGTAGTTATTGGTTACACTTCCCGTTCCAGATTATTGCCGCTTGGTATTGCTACCACTGGTACCGTCATACTCCGATTCCGAATCAAGCCGTGCTCGCTATAACTGTGCTATCCATCGCGATGGTGTTGGTCAGAATGCGCTCGTTTCAGAAGGTCATCTATCTGGTTTTGATTTTGTGCTTCGTGAAGATTGAGAACTGCGCGATGGTCAAAGACCGCGACAAGTTTGCCGCGGACCAAGCGTTGAGAACCAGTCAGGAAAACGCGCGATTTGACGGCATCGCGGGTAGGTTGGAAGAGTCCGCGAAGATGATTACAGGCGGGGATAGCTACGGCTACATAGATTTCACGCGATTCATCACGCCCGAAATAGTGACCGAAGGAAAGTATCCCTTGCATGGAGTCACCGTGCGAATCAACGATTTTAAGGAATCGGACCGCCGCGCGATGGGACCGCTCGCCCCCGACTTCAACATCGCCGCCATCATTCGTGACACTCAGGCCGATGTTGCGCTCGGGGATCTACCGCCCTACCACGGACAGCCGATGCCCGAAACGCCCTTATTGAAAAACCACGGACCGCGCGACTTAGATATGTTTTTCAGCGCATTTAACGGACAGTGGCAAGAGCATGTCTGCCTGCGAGTCGCCACAAATAGCACGGGAACAACGTTGGCAGGTTCATATCTGGTAAGAACTGGCACCCATAAACTGAAAGAATGGACCGACGGCAATTTTCCTAACAAGGCGGACGGAACGCCAGATTGCCATCATGTCATGCCCCAGGACAAACCGCCCAAAACCGCCCCTTGACGGGCGGCCAGTCACGGCTTGAAATCGCCCAACATGCACGGCTTCTCAGCAGTCATACGCGCTCACCTTGACAGAACTACGTACGCCGCCTAGTATAAGTACTTCAGGGAAATCCTCTCAGAAGGCGGGCGTGGAGAGATGCTGTTACCTACCCCTGAAACCCTGTCTCAATTTCAACGAACATTGTGGGAAGCTGAAGGAATCGTGTTGAACGTCCTGCTATTCGGCAGATTCGTTCGTCACGAAATTGAAGCCTTGTTTCGGCGTCGGCGAAAGCGCACTGGCGGGATCGAATGAAATATCGCCGCTAACACAGCGAGCGCGTGACTCACCCGGCGGGTGGCACGGCAACGGCTGAGACGAGCAAGACAAATATCGCCAGCATGAGTAGGTAGTCGCAAATATATGTGTAATATGCATGCCAATAGGAATAGTCAAAAAGCAACGGGATCATCTGGGCGCCGGAGCACCCTATCATCTGTTCATTCGATTCGGCGCCGCACTTTGTATAGGCTACTAGCCCAGTCGGACTAAGCGCGGAGCCTACGAGAAAATTATGAGCTGATCCCGCGATCTCGATATTGACAACTCGCGCCGATCGAAGCCATATCAGCGTCAACAGAGTCAGAAACAGCAGGGCCGCTAATGTGTATCGAAGCCATTTCACGCTGAGCTTCTTACGAAACACGAAGCTGATGACGATCATAACGGCAGCAACGACCGTTCCAGCGGCCCCTAGCCAAGCCAACTGATCAGGCAGGAGTTCGGACTTCAGTAGAGTTGACGACAGAGCTGCCGCAGCTGTGGAAATTGCTAGTGCAACGAGCCCATTTACATATTCGCCAAAGCCCATTAGCGCTTCTCGGCGGGCTTGGCCGTCCCTGATTGTGCAGGGCAACTAAAGGACACGGTCGTGTCCTGCGTGCAGTCAACCCGCTGCGTCAGCACCGGGGTCTTACAATCGCATGAGAATGAGTACCATCGCGGTTCGAGGCTCTTGACAATCTTCGTCGCACCCGCGTCAAGCTCTGGACCTCCAATTACGGGCCTGTATTTTACGGCACAGCCTCCAGGGGCGGCCACGATTGTCACAGTGACGTGATTTCCCAATTCCCACATCCGGTCCTCACTCCATTGAATCACTTGTCGATAAGTGATGCCCTTATGTTCCTCTAGGCTTGCACTCATGCCATTCCCGTAACCCTGCTTTGCCATCGAAGCCACCGATTCAGAAAAGCGCGTACGAGTTTCAGTTGGCACGACGGAATCGAGAGGTTTCCCGTCAGCGACTTCGTGCACAGCGGATTCGTGTATAGCCAGTACCATGGCACGGTCCTCAGATTTATCTTGACGCTTAACTTGAGTTGAGAGAGTTTCCTGCGCCGTCGCGAAAGGAACGACAAGCAGCAACAGCACGAACATGCTCAGACGGGTCATCTTTAACTTAGAATATATACCTCAGCATTCTATTATCAATCCATTCAATACCGCAAAGTCGCTTTACATCAACATAAAAACCTCGTTTGTGAGCAATAGATAACGTCGGGCTACGTTAGCATGCACAACCGCCGGGTGCCGCGCTCTTCGGTCTTTGAAGGGGTGCGGATTTAGACGCTCCACCACCGGCCAACCCACCGAACTACACGCCCAAATCATCTCGCCGAGCGAGTACTAAAACTGTCCCTCGCCTGTACGCATGACCACGCGTTTCCGCACGTGCCCATTCTTCCGTACAGCTGTTTTTTCGTTTCGCGAATGCTACCTTGGGCCAGGAGAGAAAAATATGAGACGTTTTCCAAAATTTCGCGACGATCGCTTCCTTCCCGCAAACCCCTCCGCGCGACCGGCATCCCACCAACCCACCAGCGCCGTAGGCGCGGCATAAGTTAGCCCAGCGTGGAAACGCTGGGTAAAAAGACGGCGAGAAGCGCCATGCCGTTCGCGGTGCCTTTCCCGCGTGTTTTCGAGTTGCTCGCGCTCAACTTGGCACAATCCAGCACCGCGGGGCTCCCACCCCGCAGTTTGCACTTGAATTACCGTAACGACTGTGTTATCATCAGTCGTGCGCTAATTTCGTCACCTCAGGGGGGCCACATGGTCCACGCTGCTCGCGCTTCAACAGCCAGCGCCCGAGGCCCACTCCCGACCCGCCGATTTCTAATTGGTTGTGCCGCGATTAAAAACGCCCGCAACTCCCCTGAAACCAATGCGTTGCATTTTTCTAATCGGCTCAAAACAGCGATTTGCAGCGCACGTTTTTCACAAGTTTTGCGCTCCAATAATCACGACTCGCGCCATTTCTATTCAATACAAATAAAGTTCACAAAATCACCACTCTGATGAAAACTCTGATGAAAACAAAGGAGAAACAATTTTCTATTCCGTACAAATTTGCCGTTGGTAGCATAGGCAATCTTGCCTGTGCTCTTCGGTTTCGTACGCGTTCAGTCTTTCTGTCGGTGGGGATTTTCGCTGGTGCGCCGCGAAAAAGCCCGAAACAAAAAGTAGACAGGAAGCCCGCTGGCGATCAAGACCAACCCCGGCCAAGTAGTCGAAGCGCGATAACACAGCAGGACCACCAGAATCACGCTGGCCCCGAGAATGTAAAGCGCCGGCACCACAGGATAACCAAACGTCTTGTAAGGTCGCTCCGCCAGCGGCCTCGTGCGCCGCAAACGAAAAATCCCAATAATCGTCAAAATGTAAAAAATCAAAACAGCCGACACAACATAGTCGAGCAAATTGCTATAAAGGTTCCCATATTTTCCGCTGACCGGATCATAAGTGCGCGGCAAAACCAGAAATGCCGCCCAAACGCCCTGCACCAGCAAAGCGATCCCCGGCACTCCAGCCCGATTCAAAATTCCAGTGCGCTGAAAAAAAAGCCCATCGCGCGCCATCGCGTAATAAGCCCGAGATCCCGTAAGCAACATCCCGTTGATGCACCCAAAAGTGGAAACCATGATAGCCAAAGCCATTAACGTGACGCCCAGTCCAGGAAACACAGCCTGCAAAGTGGCCGTCGCCACGCGATCCGATTCCGCGTGCCGGATCGCTGCGAGCGGAAGCGTGAAAAGATACGCGAGATTCACCAGCAGGTACAACCCAATCACCATGCCACTACCAAGCGCCAGCGAAAGCGGAATATTCCGCCGCGGATTTTTCACTTCCCCCGCGGTGAACGTGATGTTGTTCCATGCGTCAGCAGCAAACAGCGACCCCACCTGCGAAACGCACAACGCCACAAAAAGTCCGTACCCAGTAGCCGCGCTGATCCCCGCCGCAATCGGAACGATTCCGCTAGGCGCCCACATCGCCGTGAAGTTCGCCCGAATCGCCGCCGCGTTGCGTCCAAAAAAAATCCCCGCAATGATCAACCCAGCCAGCGAAGCAATCTTGCAGCTGGTGAAAATATTCTGGATCGCCTTCCCGTAGTTCAACCCGCGCGTGTTGCTCCATGTGAGCAGCACAATCACTAGCACAGCAACCAGCTGCGCGGTAGAAAGCGAAATCGCATAGCCAGCGGAAATGTGCAAAGGCTCGATGAGGTACCGCGATTCGCTGACCGCGGGCCACAACACGCCAAGAAACCGCGCGAACCCAATAGCCACAGCCGCAACGGTCCCAGTCTGAATAATCAGGAACAAAGTCCAGCCGTACAGAAACCCCAAAGTAGGCGAGAACGATTCCCGCAGATACACATACTGCCCTCCAGCCTGTGGCATCATCGACGCAAGCTCGCCATACGACAGCGCCGCAGTGATGGTGAGAACTCCAGCGATAACCCAGGAGAGCAGCAGCCAACCAGAACTACCAAGCTGCCGCGACATGTCTGCAGACACGATGAAGATGGCCGACCCGATCATCCCCCCAGCCACGATCATAGTGCTGTCAAACAGCCCAAGCCCGCGGCTGAAACCCCGCGCGCTCACTTCGTGAGCGCTTCCGTCAACCGCTTGCTGTTCGGCTGGAACTTTGGGATCGGTTGGAGCTTTGAGATCGGGCGACGTAAGTTTCCTCCCGCGGCCGGCAAAACCGGATAATATCACCGCGGAAGTGGACTGAACGCAGAACCGATTGATCTGTTGCCCTGCGGTTGTGTTTGTAGTTACGGGCTGAGTCGAGAAGGTTGGTCAGTGTAATCCCTGGCCGCGTGCGGGGTTAGAGCGCGGTCGTGACTGCGGTGCCGGCAGCGGCAAACACGGAAGCCATTTCGGCTCGCGCGAGTGGGAGGAAGCGTTCAACGACGGCGGCATCGAACTGCGTGCCGCTCGCTTGCAGCAAGCGGCGCTCGGCTTCTTCGAACGGCAGCCCCTGGCGGTAGGGCCGCGAAGAAACCATGGCATCGAACGCGTCAATCACAGAGACGATCCGCGAACCGATTGGAATCTCCTCGCCTTTCAGGCCGCCGGGATAGCCTTTGCCGTCGTAACTTTCGTGGTGATGAAGAATGATCAGGCTGGCGCGTTCCATCCCAGGCACCTGGCGCAGCACGGCCCAGCCGTATTCGGGATGCTTCTTCATCAGGTCATATTCTTCGGCAGTCAGTTTTGCGGGCTTGTTCAAGATGGCATCGGCGATGCCGATTTTCCCAATGTCGTGCAGCAGCGCGGCGACTTCGATATCGGCGAGGTAGCTTTGATCCAGGCCGAGCTCGCCGGCGACGTGCAGAGCCCATTCCGCGAGGCGCGTGCTGTGGACTCCGGTGTTCAGGTCCTTAAGGTCGAGGAGCTGATTGAATGCGCAGATCAAAGAGCTGCGCAGCGCGGCGATCTGTTCTTCCATCTGCTTCACATGAATTCCGGCGGAAGCCCATGGCGTGACGATCTTATCAAGCGCACCGCGGGAGTAAGCGGCTTGTGCAGGCGCCGCCTTGCCGATTGGCGGAATCGGAATCGTGGCGCCTGCGAGTTGTGCTGCCACTTGTGTGGCCGCTTGTTGATTGTCCAGCTGCATTGAAGTTGGCATTCGATCCTATTGCAGTAGGCCTAGGACTGGATTGAATGCTGACAGAGATCCGTAAACATCCAGGCGTCCGTTGCCCATGTTCACGCCGATCCATTTGGCGTGAGCAATGGCCCAAGACGCTTGATTCTCGCTCGTGGACTGCATGTTAACGAGCAAAGATGCCGTTCCGGCGACCATCGGCGAACTGAACGACGTGCCCCACCCTGCGGCATACGTCGCGAAAGGATAGGTGGTGATGACGCCTTCGCCGGGCGCAGCGACCCAGACGATCTGGTTGCCGTAGTTGGAGAACGTGGAGCGCTGGTCTTGGTTGTTCGTCGAGGCCACGCCCATCACGTTCTGTAATCCGGCCGGATAAACCATTTCTTGCTTGCCGTCGTTGCCGGAGGACGCGGCAAGAATCACGTTGTTCTTGTTTGCGTAATTGATCGCGTTCGAAAGCTCGGTGGAGCTTGTGGTCAGATCGAAGCTCATGTTGATTACGCTCGCGTGATTCTGCACAGCGTAGTAAATCGCCGCAAGGATGTTCGAGAGCGATCCGTTTCCGTTGGCGCTGAAGGATTTCAGCGGCAGCAGTTTTGCGGTCGGCGCGACCAGGTGAATTACGCCCATCACCATGGTGCCGTGTCCAAACGCCGCATACTGAGAGCCGTCCAACATCGCTGCAGTGTGCTGATCCAGCATCGCTGCTGTGTGTTGATTTACGTACGCAGCGGCGCAAGTTGGGCATGGCGGCGGCGCGGACATTGATATGTCGTTCAGTTCGGAGCCGCCCGGCTGGTTGCGGGTAAAGTCATAACCGGCAAGCAAGACGCCCTGAAGCGCTGGATGATTAGGATCCACGCCTGTGTCAATGTCGGCGACAATCCCCGCACCGCTCACATTGAAGACGCTGTGCGCTTGAGCGACGCGAATAATTTGAGCTGCCGGCTGATTCACATATCCGTGCGTGACAGTGTTCCCGTAATAGTTTACCGGTGTGTTGTCCCACAAACCCTGCGGAGCGGTGGACGCGGTGGCTTGATTATTTACGTTCGGTGGAATCGTGAGGGTCTGGTCGGGTTCCGCGTCGAGAATTCCATTCACGAGGTTCAGCACGGCCGCGAGCAGTTGCGGCAGCAGACCTTGCGCGGGGCGGACAAGAAATACCTGGCCGACGTTTCCGTCCAGATTGCCGACGACGGTGCAACCGTTGGACAGGCAAACATTCTTCAGGCCCAGAAGGCCGAGGTTCGTGCGGACGATCACTCCCTGTTGCTGATTCTGACCGGAGAGCACCTGGCCGACGGTGCTGAGCAGGCCGCCGAGAAGGCCTTGCGCGCTGCTTGGCTGGCCCCAAAAGCCGATTGATAGAAGGACAAAGATTCCGATTAGACGACGCATGATTGCCAGTGCTCCTTTTGAGTGTCGGCCGATAGTCCAATTATTTCTCCGTACCATTTTGGTTCGTGCGACGAATTCCGAACAATGGTACAGATGGCTACTTTCCGCACTCTCCGCATCAATCGTTAGTTCTAGTACCTTTCTTCTTGATTCTCGAAGTCTTTCTAAGCTTATTATCGTCAGCTATATACGGAGATGCTCCCGCAGACGTGAACAGAGGCTCGACAAGCTGGAGGCTTACCTCTTGCCGGTCGGAGAGAGCAACGACAAGGCGGATGCCGCCTTGTAGTTCACACTCGATCTGAAATTCGCCGAACGCGCTGGTGACGGACTGAGCCAGTATCTTCTGGCCCTTCAGCAGGCTAACCGGCATAGCGGACAGGCGTTCGTCGGGGTCGGTCGAGTTGAGGACCTGGCCGATCAGAACTACCTTTTCCGAGTCCATCTGGGGCTCGATCCGAACATCAATCCGGTAGTCGCCAAGACCGTAAAGCAATTGTTGTGAGGAACTTCCGGAGGACCGTACACCGGCGAGCAGCGGGCCACGGAAGCTGTCGAATAGCAGCGATGCAAGCTGGGTTTTCGCGCGACTCGTCGACCTGCCGGAGTAGCGGTTAACGAATGTCGCGTTCACCGTGCGCACGGCACCTTCGGACGGGGTGTAGGCCGGTTCACGTCGTGCAACTTGCTGCAAACGCTGCCACATGCTCAACTCCTTCGAGCACGCCGCGCAGCCGGTTTCCAGGTGGATTTGCATTTCGGCCTTTTCCTTCGCGTCAATCACGTTCCGTGCAAAATCAACCCACTTTTCCAGCGAATAGTGTCGCATCGCAATCCCCCGAACTTGATTTTTCAGCTTCGCCCAAGTAACTGCCCCACTACCTACTACCATCACCCACTCATAAGGGTGAGCACCTGCTCAAAAAATATAGGGGTGTCGAAAAAAGTTTCCGGAGGTCAGACAGGGGAAACTTTGCCGATAAGTGCAAAGGGCGCCCAGTGATAGGGATGGGGGTAGGCTTCGCGAAGTTCGATCATCGCGCCGCGCAGCGCGGAGGCTTTACCCTCGCCGTCCTGGAAGCGGCGGTAGAAACGCGCCATGAAATCGGATGTGCTTTGGTCATGCACGTCCCACAGAGTGAGAAGGAGGGAGTGCGCTCCCGCATAGAGCAGTCCGCGGATCAGGCCGAGCAATTCATCTCCTGGAGTGACGACGTTCATTCCGGTGGCGCAACCGCTCAGCGTCACCAGTTCGGCGTTCAATTTGAGCTGGTAGAGATCGTAAAGATTAAGGTACGCGTCGCCGAGGCGAATTCCGGAGAACATTGGATTGTCCTGCCGGAATTTGCCGTGCGTGGCGATGTGAATCAGCCGGCTTTGCAGACCTTTCTCGCGCAAGATTTGCTCGTTGGCTTGGGCGCCTACAAACAATTCCGCATCGGGAACAATTTCCGCAACAGCGCGAACTTCCTCCAGAATCAGCGGAGCGCGGGCATCGGGATTTCCCAGCACCAGAGACGAGCCAGCGGTGTGCGCGGGTTTTTCCTGGCAGTGAGTGAAAATGCTGGCGCTTGGGGCGTAAGAGATTGTGAAGGAATCGATCAGATAACCAGTGTCTTCGAGCAAAGCGTGGAACGGAAGGTAGTGCAGCACGCCGTGGGGCACGATGATCAAATGTCGTGCGAAAAGGTGGGAGCGAACCGGTGCGAAGACTTCTTCGTACAACTGGCGCAGGTGTGCTTGCACGACGCCGAGCATGGATTTTTCGAAGGTGCGCGCATAATCCGCGCCTAGCTTGAATTTTGAAATCTGAAAATGGAGCATGCGCAGCAAGTTGATCACGCGCGAGACTGGTGTAAGAGGCACGATTTTCAGATCGTCGTGCGTCACCACCGCGGCAATGAATTGGTCCTTCAGGCTGAAGTACTCCACGAGCGCGGTATCCGGAGGCAAGCTCGCGCGAATCGCATCCAGCGACCTGATTGCCGGGCCGTGGGTGGCGCTTTCTGACTGCGGCAAATCCCGCAGGACGTGCAGCAGTTCATTTTCGTGCGCCAGAGCTTCTTTCTGCAGTTTTTCGATGCGCTCGGACGAGGGAACTTCCGCGCGTAACTGCTCGATTTCGATGCGCCGGTAATACCAGTTTAATTCTTCGCGCATTTCGCGGATGCGGCGCACCAAGTCGCTCTGTCCCGCGTCGGCCGGACGGAGCGCCGGGCCCGAACGTATCAGAAGTTCCGCAAGGCTGCGCGATTTGGCCATTTCGATATAGCCGAATGATTCCGCTGTTCCATCCGGCCTTTCCGCACGCATCAGACACAGTTCAACCAGGCTTTCGTAAACTTCCAGACGGTTTTTCATGAATGCGATTTTCAGTTCTTCACCGTGCAAGCTGCTGCGCAGGGTCTCCAGCGATTCGCGCGCTTTCTGGCAGGAGTCGTAAGCGTCGGCGAAATGTCCGGAAGCCTGCCGAATCTGCCCCATCAAGAAATGCGCCTGATAGTGGAGCACCGGAGCTTCCAAGCGGGCGAGGCGTGCGATCGCGCGAGCAGACTCCGCCTGCGCCGCGGCCAATTCCCCGGTGCGCAGAGAGAGGCGCGCGAGAAGCAAGTGGCACAGGACGGCCTTGCTGGGCAGAAAAGATCCGTCGAAGAATTGCGCCGCGCCGGAGCACAGCCTGCGCGCTTCAAACAGGCGACCCTCATTGTAAAGAACCACGGCTTGGTACAAATCCATCAGCCACGGCCACACGAGGTTTCTTTCGCTGACGAATTTCGCTCGTGCTTGCGCAAACAATTCCAGCGAGCCCAGCGCCTTTCCCAGTTGACTGGATGCCATGGCCTCGTAAGCCTGGCATTTCGCTTCCTCGTATCCCATGCCCAGCTTCTGGAAACGCAGATAGCCTTCGTGGGCGGTCTCCTTCGCTTCGCTACTGAGATTCAATTCCAGGTATATTTCAGAGAGATCCAGATAGCAGAGCGCCAGGACGTGCGCGTCGCCATTTTTCTCGCATTCGACGCGCGTGGCGCGCAGCATCTCGATCGCGCGGCTGTATTCGCCGCGGAGATAATAAAGGTAGGCAATGTTGTAGTCGCTTTGGGTCACGAGCAGCGTCATGGCGTGGCTGACGCACATTTCCCGGGCGCGCTGATAAGTAGCGAGCGCGCGCGGAAAATCATTCAGAGTGATCAGGCAGACAGCCATGTTGTAAAGCGCGACGGCGAGGCCTTCGGAATCGCGAAAGGCGAGCAGCATCTCGTAGGCGCGTTCGTAGCAGGCGAGGCCTTCCTCGAAACGGTCCTGGCGGTGATAAATGTTGCCGACGTTGATCTCGACATGGGCCCACCGCTTGTCGTCCCCGAGGTTCCGGAAGATTTTCTTAGCGTCTTCGGCAGCGGCGAATGCTTGATCGTATTTTCCCAGCAGGATGAAAGGCTGAATGGAGGGAATGAGCGTGCGCGCTTCTTCTTCATGATTGCCAAGTTCGCGAAAGATGCGCAAAGCTTCGGCGTGAAAGTCCAGAGCTTGTTGATTTTCTCCGAGCATGTAGAGCGCGTTGGCTTTGGAGCGGAGGCTGCGACCCAGCGCCTCTTTATCTTTCAGGCGTCGCGCGATGAGGACGCTAGATTCCGCGAGAAAAAGGGCCTCGCGGGCGTTTTCGCGCAATTTGCCGCGCACTACTTCATTTAGTTGCTGCACCACGCTGTCTTTCAACAGTCGCGGATGGGACGCGATGAATTTGTTACGGCTGGATTCCGTCGCGAGGTTTGCGAGCTCGCGCAGCGACTTTTCAGACAGAGGAGGCTTCTTATTTTCTGGCTTCACGCGAATCCCGTTTCCAGCAGGCGTTTGCGCAGCTTTTCGAGGCATCGCTGCCGGATGAAGCCGATCGAACCGACTGCGATTCCAAGGGTCGCGGCAATTTCCTGATAGGGCCGCACCGGCTCGTCATAGAAAAGCATGTGGACCAGCTCGCGGCAGCGCGGCGGGAGTTCGGCCATTGCCTGGCGCAGACTTTGTTCGTCTTCCGCTTCGCGCAAGATGTCCTCGGCGCGGGAGGGAGTGCTTTTTTCGAATTCTTTGGCGGCTGGGTCCAGAACGTCGGTGCGTTGTTGCTGCTGTTTACGGTGAAAACATTTATGCGCGGTAACCTGCATGATCCATTTCGGCAGCGCCTTCACTTTGCGCAGCTGGGGCAGTTCGGACAAGAGATCGAGGCACACAGCCTGGAAAATATCCGTCGAATCGTCCGGGCTGAAGCCGTATTTTACGGGAATTGAGAAAATGAGGTTTTTATACTTGAAGATCAGCGCGCACCAAGCCTCCTCGTTGCCTGCAATACATTCGCGGACCAGGCGCGCGTCTGGCCACGCTGCGCGCGTGTCGTCCAACGCCGGGAGTTTTCGGGCAGAGGTGCGGGTCGGGCTCATCATTTATTGCACGTAAAGCTCTTCGATATTCCACAGAGCGTAGGGCACCAGGATTGCCGGGCGGAAATTTCCGACGCGGTTGGCTCCGCCCACCAGGATGTCGGGACTGACCAGGCAAATCACCGGTAGTTCTTCGGCAACGATTTCCTGCACGCGATCATATAGGTGTTTTCGCTTGGAGTAGTCCAGGGTGACGAGCTGCCGTTGCATCAGGCGATCCATTTCAGATTCCCACGGCGTGGCCGGTTTTTCCTGGCGCGGGTGCCACAGGTGAGTTTCGCCGCTCGACAGCCACACGTTCATTTCCGACGTGGGGTCGGCATCGCCGCTGACCAGGCCCATCACGGCAGCTTCATAATTGTGAGTGTTGAGCAGGCGGTCCACCATCGCGCGAAATTCCAGCGGAACGACTTGCACTGTCATTCCTAGTTGACTCAAATCATCCTGAACGATCGTCGCGATTTTCGTGCGTTGCGCGTTAGAGGAACTGGTGAGGATGGAGAATTCCACGTGGTCGCCGTGCGGATCCAGCAGTGCGCCATCGCTCTTCCAGGAAAAGCCAGCGGATTTCAGGAGGTCGCGAGCGCGATCTTGTGAGCGCGGCGGATGCGCGATGTTTGCGTCCAGCCATAGTTTATTTCCGGGCGTTACCTGATCCCAGATTGGCGTCGCGCGGCCGCTATAGACCAGGCGCACGATTCCTTCGCGGTCAATCGCGGCGGAAACGGCTTGGCGGAAGTGCAGGTCCTGAAACCAGGCCTGTTTTTTGGTGATTTCGGGAGGAACATTTGGGCCCGGGTCGTTCAGATTGAAGAACAGAAAATTATATTCGAGGCCTGCGCCCAGATCGTCGAGGTGATAGCCCTTCTCCGATTGCTGCTTTTGGAGCACGGCAAAATTTTCCGCACTGAACCGGCTTAGGACGTCAGTGTCGCCGGACTGGAAGCGGATTACTTGCGCGTCCTCGCTGGGAACGAACAGGAACGTGACTTCGTTGAGATAGGGCAACTGGTTTCCGGCACGGTCTGCTTTCCAATAATATGGATTGCGTTCGAGGACTACACGTTGCCCGGCGACATATTCCTTCAAGCGAAACGGGCCGAGACCGGCGAATTGATCGGCCGGCATTGAAAGACTCCATGCTTGGGGAAAGCTGCCGTTCTGATAGGTGTTCTGCAGAAGGTGGCGCGGCAATATCGCGATGCTGTCGAACAAGCGCTCCGCGGCTGCGTAGGCTTGCGCTAGTTCAAAGCGGACGGTGTAGTCGTCCACTTTCACGACGGTGATGGGCTTTCCGCCTACGACGAGCAGGTCGCGCTGGGAAGAATCTACTTTTTCGTCGAGGTAAAGCTGAAAACTGAAGAGCACGTCGTCGGCGTTGAACGGCTGGCCGTCGGAGAAGCGCACGCCGTGGCGAAGTTGCAGCGTGTATTGGCGGCCGTCGCGGGAGACGTTCCAGGATTTTGCGAGCGATGGTTCGGTCTCGAGCGAGCCGCGATTGATGTGGATTAAATCAGCGGTTAGGCAGCGAATCACGTCGCGCGAGGGCTCATCCAGAGCGAGGGCGGGGTTCAGGGTTTTCGGTTCCGACCGCAAGGCGACGACGAGACGGCCGCCTGCGTGACCTGAGGCAGTGCCGGCGATCATTCGATCTTCGCTGGGTTGCTGCGGGTATGCGCGCGCGGCTGAGCAGGCGCAGAAAATCGCCATAGCGACAAGGCACGCCCGCGATAGGTGGATTTTTCCCATGTACCAACTCTTAACAGAGATTTCGCAGTTTTTACAGCGGGACGGATTTGTGAAGTTCCTGCAGAGCATCGGCAGCGGCGTAGAAGACGACGAAGAGTGGAATCAGGAGGAGCGCGGGCAGAAACATCCACCAGTAGGAAGAAAGGACTGAGTATTGCTGCAGGGACGATAGCAGCGCGCCCCAACTGGGCATGGGTTCGCCGACACCGAGGCCTAGAAAAGTGAGAGTGACCTCGGCGAGAACATATTGCGGAACGAGGAGCGTAATCTGCGTGAGCAGCACGGCGTAGGTTTGCGGAAGCACGTGGCGACGCAGCAGGTAGGCATCGGAGGCGCCGAAGCCGCGAGCTGCGAGGACGAAATTGCGTTCTTTGGCGCTGAGGACCACGCCGCGAATCAGGCGGGCTGGACGCGCCCAGCCGATCAGGCCCATCACCGAGATGAGCAGGAGGAATACTTGCCATTGCGAAATGTGCAGGGGCAGCGCAGCGCGCACGGCGAATAGCAGGTAGAGCCAGGGCAGCGCTAGGAACAGCTCTCCTCCACGCATGAGGATTCCGTCGAGCCAGCCGCCGTAATACCCGGCGATTCCGCCGGCGAGGATTCCGATAGAGACGGAGAGAATAGCGGCGATAAGGCCGGCGAGCAGGGAAATTTGGCCCCCGTAGAGGAAGCGCGAAAATTGATCGCGGCCGTAGGCGTCTGAGCCCATCAGGAAAATTCGCGCGGGTTTTTCGACGCCGAACAGGTGCACATGAGATGTGAAGACGCCGGCGATTTTGTAGGGCGTCCCTGGGACGAACCATTGCAGCGGGTAGGATTGCTCCGAAGCGGCTTCCGCATTCGGTGAGGTCGAGGCGGAGTCGCGTGAACCGTAAACGAAGGGGCAAATGTGAAAGCTTCCGCTAGCATCAACGAAATGAAGAGTTGTGGGAGGCGCGAACGGAGTGTCGCGGTCTTGCGCCGCGAAATCGTATGGAGCGAAAAAGCCGGCGAAGATGATGACGCAGGAGAACGCCGTCAACACGGCAACTGACGACACGAGTGTTTGCTGGTGCGTCAATTTATTTGCTCCGCGCGAATCCGGGGATCGGTTGCGAAAAGCAGCGCGTCCGCGAGGAGATTACCGACGACGAGGAAAACAGAGGAGAGCATCACTGCGCCGACGACTACGTAAACGTCCTTCGCCAGAATTGCATCCACCAGCAAGGGGCCGACGCCGGGCCAGCTCAGCACAACTTCCGCGAGCAGAGATGCGCTGAGCATTCCGGCGATCGAATAGCCGAAAAGAGTGATCAGAGGATTGGCGGCGACGGGCAGCGCGTAACGAAGCAGGACGCGGCGTTCCGGAATGCCGTGGGCGCGCGCGGCACGCACGAATGGAGCTTCCAGAACTTCGATCATGGCTGAGCGGATGTGGCGGACCAGCGGCGGCAGCGTCGCGAGCACAAGCCCGACAGCGGGCAGAAAAAGATGAGCGGCGAGGTCCTGCACTTTTCCACCCATGTTCAAGTCGTCGAATCTGGCGGACATCATGCCACCGGTTGGAAACCATCCGGTGCGTACAGCGACCAGCAGCAGTGCGAGAAATAAGACCAGGTCCGGAACCGTGAGCAGCGAAGAGGTGACGATTCCGCCCGCGCGATCGCTCCATTTTCCACGGCGCGCGGCGCTCCATATTCCGAACGGAATCGCCAGCAGCCAGGCGAGGAGCAACGAGGTTCCGGTGAGGAGCAGGGTGTTGCGCGCGCGGACGGCGAGAAGCGGGGCGACTGGCGTGGCGTAGGCGAAGGAGAGGCCGAGGTCGCCGCGGAAAACGGAATGCAGCCAGTGCTCGTAGCGAATGGGAAACGGTTTATCGAGGCCGTATTGCGAGCGGAGTGTGGTGACGGTACGGGCTGAAATTTGCGGGTTCACACTCAGCGGAGTGAAGAAATCGCCGGGCGCGAGTTGCAAAATGGCGAACGAAAAAATCGAAACTCCGAGGAGAAGAAGCATGGAGTGAAGCAAGCGTCGCGCGAGGTATCTCATGGCGGCTAGGCGGAGCGCTCGAGCAAGATGGAATCCACGGAACGCACGCTGGCGAGAAGTTCTTTGGTATTAGAATGCTCGGGCGAAGCGAATAGCTTCCGCGTGCTTTTCGATTCCACAATCCTGCCTTGGTACATGACGGCGACGTGGTCGGCGAATTCAGAGACCAGGCGCAGATCGTGCGAGATGTGCAGGAAACTCAGCGAATGTGCTGCTTGCAAGTCCGCGAGCAATTTCAGGATCAGGGCCTGATTGGCGGCGTCGAGATTGGACAGCGCTTCGTCAAGAATCAGCAGGCGTGGGCCGAGCGCGAGGGCTCTGGCGATGGCCAATCGCTGGCGTTGGCCGCCGCTGAACTCGAGCGGCGTTTTGCGTTCCCACGCGGGATCCAGGCCTACCTGCTCCATTAATTGCAATGCGCGCGCGCGGCGCAACGATTTCGTTCCCTCGCTCTGAATCAGCAGCGGCTCCGCGATAATTTCGCAGGCGGTCAAACGCGGATTGAGCGCCGATGACGGATCCTGGAATATCATTTGGACTTCGCGGCGGATTGGGAACAGTTGGTGGCGATCGAGCGCCAGCAGATTCTCGCCAGCAAGTTCGATCTTCCCCGTGCTGGGGCGTTCCAGTAGCGCGATGCAGCGCGCAAGGCTGGATTTGCCGGCACCCGATTCTCCTACCAGCGCGAGAGTCGTGCCTGGGAAAAGCGCCAGAGAAACGTCCTGGAATGCGTTGACGACAATTTTCTGACGCGAGAAAGGGCGGCGTTGCACGTATTGCTTGCACAGGCCGGAGACGCGCAGGAGCGGCTCGAATTGATTGCTGTTGGAGTGCAGCCGTTCCGGTTTCATTCCCTGCCCTTATCGTTCTTGCGTCGTGGTGCGATCAACATCTACGTGACCATCTCGAAATCGAGGTTTTCGGCAACGCGGGCCGCAGCAGAGGTGCGCAGCATAGCCCGCGTGAAGGCGTGCGACGGATTGCGATACAGCTGCTCGAACGGTCCTTGTTCCACGATGCGGCCATTCGCCATAACCATCGCTCGGCCGGCGAGACTTGCCTGCACTTCCGGCGCGTGGCTGATCAGCAGAATCGAAATACGCAATTCGCGCTGCAATTCGCGCAAGAGCGCGAGCAATTCGCTCTGGCTGCGCGCGTCGAGCGAAGCGGCTGGCTCGTCTGCAATCAATAGAGCTGGGTTACACGCCAGAGCCTGCGCGAGGACCACGCGTTGCCGCTGCCCACCGCTTAATTGGTGCGGATACGCGGAAAAAATCCGCGGTGAATCTGCGAGGCCAACGCGTGCGAGCGCCAATTCCGCTTCCGCGCGACAGCGCTGCCATTTCCAATCGTTGTGGGCGTGAATTACCTCGGCAACTTGATCTCTTATTTTCATCACTGGGCTCAGAGCGAGCTCTGGTTCCTGGAACACTAATGAAATTCCGGCGCCGCGGATTGCGCCCAGAGAATTGCGGTCCTTCGAGAGCAGCTCTTCGCCGCGGAACTGGATGGAACCTGCGACCTGAGCCTGATCTTGCGAAAGCAAGCCGAGCAGCGCCAACGCGATGCTCGTCTTTCCGCATCCGGACTCGCCCATCAGACCCAGGACTTCGCCCTCGGCGATTTCAAAGCTGATGTTTTCGAAAGCGTGGCGCTGGTTCGAGCCAGCACCGCGGTAGGAGACGCTCAGGTCCGTTACTCGAAGCAAGACTTGCATCAAATCCTTCCTGCGGGAATGCCGCGCAGAGAAAATACCGTTACTGCGAGCTTGAACGAGTGTGCCGAGCGCGTTTCGAGCCGATGCTCGGGCGCAAGTTGGCGGCGCTGAGGCCTGTCGCAGGCTTCAGATATTAAGGTAGGGGCGCAGAGCGCGGGTGTCGATGGGCCACAGGCAGGTGATAGCCGTGTAAGTTACTGGTACGAAAGTACTAAGCCACGTAGGTGGGTGAAAAAGCAGGCCAAACCCCCCAGCGCGGCAGCTACAGCTCGGTCCGCTAATCTCTCCCGCCAAGAACTCCCCGTATCATTATAAGTACTCTCGGCCTGGCCATGCATGATGGGATCCACGGCGCTGAACACGAACAAATCTAACGCGAACTCCAGCAGCAGTGCAGAGATATGCCGCGCGTCGCTAATCGCGGAGGATGCAACCCGACCTCTTTGACCGTGTGTCACCGTTGTCTATTTTCTTGTTACAGTTACCGAGCGCCACCTAGGCACCGATAGGCGTCACCCGAATAAAGACAAGGAACCGGCCTCGTGCCTGTCACGAACTTTTGCGTGAGACAAGCGTGAATTCGTCGGCGGACTTCAAGGGAACTTCAACTCCGCCGTCATCCCATGTGATGCTTACCAGTTCGTGACCTGCTTGTGCCGCGATGACCGCAGCCACCGTCCCAGGTTGTTGCGATTTATTCTTGACGTAATCACCCGTCTTAGGGGCCTCGCCACTGTGGTACGGCATGATGTCCTCCGTTCCTCTAGTCGAAGTGTGTTGCTAGCTTGAATGTGGATCGGCAATCAGAAAGAGACGCGGCCAATTTGCAGTGAGAACAAAATCACACCGTAGAATCAGCGCTTCGTCTCAACAGCTCGATGCGTCTAGAGACCCAGCGACCCGAATACGACTGCGATCTATCTGCACTGTTTGGCGATCGACTTAACGGGCAACTTGCCGGGCGACGAATCGAGTGTTTAGCGTAGGGAAACAGCGGCTGGTGGAGCGCGTCCTGCGGAGAAGAATAAAAAAGTGTCGGCTGGAACAATCAGGCTAGCTAAGAGAATCAATCGCGTGGGCGAGCGCGGATATAGCGGAGCATTTTGTGCTTCGTCAACGCGGGCGCGCGACTGCGGCGGCAAACCGACCGCGGCCGGCGCCAGATGCGTGTCCGCAGCAGAAAGTGCTTTCGACTCGCTGAATTCTCCGGGGAATGCAGCTGGTTCCGCGCGCGAAAAGCTCCCATGGCCATCATTCAGAAATATCGCTATGGGCTGTCTGAACCATGCGGTAGTAAAAACCAAGTCAACGGCGTGATCTCCGTTGACGTCGCGCGCCTCAATCTGCAGGCCGCCGGGAGGTGCGACAAGTTGAATGGATTGCCGGCCCGCGGTGGAGAACTGAAAGTGAATCCAATAGGTGCTTGTATCGGAGGTGCTGTGTCCGTCTTGAATGCTGGCGAGGTCTAGGCGATGATCGCCATCAAAGTCAGCAAAGGCGATCGTCAGCCCCGGCCCAGCCGAAGCGGCCGCTCCGCTCTGAATCGCCCCGCCCCTTGCGATGTTGTACCCTGCGGAAACAAACAGTACCAGCAACGAGATCCAGAGGAGCGGGCTGCGCGCCGCGCGGCGGGTATCCCCAAACTTAATTCGCATATCGAATTTGCGAGAGAACTCGGCCACAAGGCACTCCCGAGCGCCATTACGTCCCGGGACTATATCATTCTGGAAGTCGCTGGAAAAGGAGTGCGAACGCAAGGCCACAGCGAGGTTGTGACGCGGTCGAGCCGCACGTTTGGGTGCTCCTGCGGGTGATCCTGGTGATTCCGACCTTGTGTTAACCTGACGCGATGGAAAAAGCGAAAGCGAATCGCGGTGTTGCATTGCTGCAAGCGCAGCAAAAAGCGGACCAACTTTTCAGGGCGGTTGAAAGCGAGCGGATCATTCGCGCGTACGTTCTGGAAAGCCAGATCAATCAGGGCATCTACCGCCTGGCGGAGCGGATGTTTGGGATTTCCACCTACTGGCACAAGCGTATCGTTCGCGCCGGCCGCAACACCCTCGCTCCGTACGACGAAAATCCTCCTGATCTGATGATCGGAGAAGACGACATCGTTTTTCTGGATTTGGGCCCGGTGTTTGAGGAGTGCGAAGCGGATTTCGGAAGGACCTTCGTGATCGGTTCCGAACCGGTGAAGTTGAAGCTGCGCGACGACATCGCCAAGGCATTCGCCGACGGAAAGAAATATTTCCAGGAGCATCCGGACGTCACCGGCCTGGAGCTTTTCAAATATGCAGAGAAACTAGCCGAACAGTCTGGCTGGGAATTTGGCGGTGCGATCGCAGGGCATCTTATCGGGCAATTTCCCCACGAACGGATTCCCGGCGACAAGGTCACGCTCTACGTCCATCCGGACAATCCGCGGCGCATGCGCAGTCTGGACGCCAACGGCCAGGAGCGCCATTGGATTCTGGGGATTCACTTCGTGGACCGAGCGCGGCAAATTGGCGGATTTTACGAGGAACTGCTGACTGTCGGCTGAGCTATGGAATTGCAATCGCTTCGAGCTCTGCCGGTAACTGAATTCGCGGTTTCGAAGTCATAACCCGACCTATCACGGGATGGTCCACCTGCCGCTGACTTTCACGACGGATTTCAAGAACCCGCCGAATGTAGTGGCCTTCTAGACGCTGGAGCGAGCGGAGGTCAACGTAGCTGGCGATTAAGGAATTCGTTTGTCCGCTCGTGGGCGAGCGCTGCGGCCGCGGCGTTGTAGTGCGCGCCATTGTGTCGCGAGAAGGCGTGATTTTGACCCGGGTAGCTGTAAACTGTCGCGTTTGGTTTGTCGGCAAGGGCCGCTTTGATCTGGGCTTGCGCAGACTTGGAGATGAACTCGTCGTCCTCCGCCAGGTGCATCAGCAGCGGCGCACGAAGCCCGTCGACCTCGCCCAGATATTTCTCAGTGTCACCGCCGTGATAAGCGACTCCGGCGTCAACGCCGTAACGCACGGCTGTCAGATAGACCAGCAGCCCTCCGAGACAATAGCCGAGGACGGCAACCTTGCCGGTGCATCCCGGTAGTTTAGCCACCGCGTTGACCGTGTCGTTAACATCCTTAGCGCCGACGTCTCGGTCATATGCCTGATAAAGGCGAAGGCCGTGTTGCCAGTCGGGCTCGGAGGTGACGCTGAGGTCCACGCCGGGTTCCTGACGCCAGAACAGGTCGGGCGCGACCGCAATGAAACCTTGTGCAGCGAGTTCGTCGCAGGTCTTACGAATGTCGGCGTTCACGCCGAACAATTCCTGTAAAACGACGACGGCGGGCGTCGGCAAGGCCTTCGGCCGCGCGATATAGGCGCCAAACGCGCCGTCGCGGCCTTCGATGGTGATGCGATCGTTCATGGGGTTCTCCTCAGACGCCGACGTTCAGCCGGGCCTCCGCCGATATCGTTAGGATCGGCAGAGGCCCACTGTCGAGCCAACCAGTTCTAGCATCGCGGCCACGCGTTTGGCTAACAAAGTCCTTCATCAAGACTGCAGCCCGTTAGATTAACGGACGGGCGCAGAGGTGGCAGCCTCTTCGATGAGCTTGGCTGATTCCTTCGGGTGAGACATGTACGCCACATGGCTGGCATTCACTTCGACCGTCTTGGCGTTGGCGCGCTTCGCCATCATGCGCTCCTGGTCCGGATTGATTGAGCGGTCTGCGGTGGCCACCATGTACCAGCTGGGCTTGGCCTTCCAGGCGGGCGAGGTAACCTTGTGGGTGAATGAGTCAGTGGAGATCGGCACCTGCGACACGGCCATGAAGCTGGAAACGGCCGGCGGAACGTCGGCCGCGAAGTCGGCCGCGAAATGCTCCTGTTCTATCCACCAGTTGCCGTTGCTGTCCGGCTTGAATGCCTTGGAGGCTTGCGGCAGGGCCTGTTCGATCGACGCACAGCTCTCGCCTTCATCGAGCGCAAAGGCGGCGATGTACACAAGTGCCGCAACCTTTGGATCGTTGCCAGCCTCGGTGATGATGGACCCGCCGTAACTGTGGCCGACGATGACTACCGGCCCGTTCATAGCGTCGACGGCCGCCCTCGCGTACTTGACGTCCTCGGCGTAGGAAGTTTCGGGGGGCTGCGCCACCGACACCGTGTATCCATCCTTCTCGAGGATCTTGGCGACGGCTTCCCAGCCCGAGCCATCGGCGAACGCACCGTGCACAAGCACTACATTCTTGATACCGGTCGATGGCGCGGGTTGCGCCGCGGCAACTTTCGTAGTCCTCTGCAGCAGCAGAGTCGCGCCCATCAGCAGAGCAGCGAGCGCTACAACCCCGTAAATCTTCTTCATCATTATTCTCCTCTTTAGTTTAGGCTTTATGATTTATGCAGGTTCCGAATCGTCTTTTAGTTGGCTTCGCTCCTGCAGCATCCATTCCCTGATGTAGGGCGAACAGTGAAGGATCGCTACACCTGCTGACTCACACGCATTTAGAAAACGAACAGCGTCGATATCCACGAGATCAACCTCGCCCAGATCCAAAGCCAATCGCGGTCCGCTACGCTCGACCTCAGACTTGACTTGGCCGACGCTTTCGTATCGAAGCTGCCCGCTCAAACAAATGCGCGTCTTGCGCTTGCCAACAATCCGCTTGATCTTCAGCGTCATCGATCTGTGCTCTGAAGAACAACCAAACGAGTGCAATAACCAAACCATTTGCAATCGATTGCAGGAGTGGAAGTTAACGTTGTGTGCAGTCCTGAATTTTCAGGAATTCCTGTCTGATGAGGAAAATACGATCGCCGCGACAGGTGTCCGCAGCGGATCAGTCGGCCTGTGGAGCTTTGAATCGGTATTTATTAATTTTCAGCCGCCGGATCTTCGATTCCAGGGTCCGCGCCGGCAGCCCCAGCTTGGCTGCCGCACCTGCGGGCCCTGAAATTCGACCGTGGCTTTCTGCCAAGGCCGCTTCAATCATTTCTTTCTCCTGCCTTGCGAGCACGCCATCCAGCGTACCGGGACGCACTGGATTCTGTGCTGGTTCCCACTTCAGCCATGTTTCGTCCACGACTAACGCGTCGTCCTCGCTCAGGATCACGGCGCGCTCGATTACATTTTGCAGTTCACGGACGTTACCTGGCCATCCATAGGCCTGAAACGCTTTCAGGAATTTCTTGTGAATGGTTTTGAACTTCTTTCCAGCCCTCTTTCCAAAGCGATCGACGAAGTACTCGACCAGCAACGGAATATCAGCTGCGCGCTCGCGCAATGCCGGCATCTGGATAGGCACGACGTTCAGGCGGTACAGGAGGTCCTGGCGAAACTTGCCTTGGGCAATAAGAGCGTTCAAATCGCGATGCGTGGCTGCAACGACTCTCACATCAACTGGAATTGGCCGACTGCTGCCAACGCGTTCGATTTCACGTTCTTGCAGAACTCGCAACAGCGCAATTTGTATTTCCGCGGGCAAGTCGCCGACTTCGTCCAGAAAGATCGTGCCGCCATTGGCTGATTCGAAGCGCCCCATGCGGAGCTGCGTTGCACCCGTAAACGCGCCTTTTTCATGACCGAAGAGCTCAGAGGCAATTAACGAAGGCGGGATGGCGGCGCAATTCACGCCGATGAATGCACGTTCCGCACGCCTGGATCTCTTGTGGATGGCGCGAGCGATCAATTCCTTGCCCGTGCCTGTTTCGCCCAGAATCAAAACGGTGGAGTCGGAAGCGGCAACCTTATCCACTTGGCGAAGGACTTTACGAAGTGCTTCGGAAGAGCCGACGATGTCCTCGAACATCGAGTCACGATCGATTTGTTCCCGCAACGCGACGTTTTCGTTCCGCGTTCTCTCTTCCGCGCGAACACGGTCATCAATGTCGGTGCCGGTTGCATACCATCGCGTGACCTGTCCGCGCTCGTTGCGAAAAGGATTGTACTGAAGCAGGAACCAGCGGTATTGACCGTCCTTCCGCAGTGCTCGATGTTCGAATTCGAACGGAACACCCCGCGCGAGGGCAGCCTTTCGCTCGTTTCGAAATTTTTCCACGTCCTCCGGATGAAAGATTCTTTCCCGAAAATTTGACGCAATAACATCGTCTGCAGAGAGGCCCGTATAGTCGAGAGCCGCCCGATTGGCGTAGATCGGCAGGCCAGCCGGGTCTTGGACAACCACGGCTTGCGGTATTGCGTCCGTAATCTGGCGAAGTTCGCGTTCATCCTCACGCAGTTTCTCCTCAGTCTGCTTGAGGTTTTCGATGTCCGTGCTTACGCCGTACCACATGGCGATCTTGCCAGTTTCGTCGCGGAAAGGTTCGAAGCGAATGAGAAACCAGCGAAAGATGCCATCATGGCGCCGCATGCGCGCTTCAATGTCACCTGCTGCACCGGAGGTCAACAGTTTCCGCCATTTGTGCATTAATGACGGCAAATCGTCTTGATGGATTGCAACCTGCCAGCCCCAGCCCTGTGATTCTCCTAGAGAGAGACCGGCGTATTCGCGCCAGCGTTGATTCACGAATTCAACGGAGCCGTCCCGATGAGCTGACCATGTAAATGCAGGAATTCTGTCAACGACCACGCGAATGGCCAGCGACTGTTCAGAGCCTGAGGAGCCATCTCCTGATAACGGCATTGTTGTCCTATTTCAATTCATGGGCGAGCGTTTCGGCCGTCAAAACCGCAAACCTTCTGAAGAGCGGCTCGGCGAGCGCTTCCCTTTGTTCAGGTGGAAGTTTCAGGTGCTGCTCGACTTCCGATTCCATTTCCTGAAGTTCTTTGGAGGGTGCGATTTCCGCGAGTCGCCGGAACAGCAGCGTGTGCCCTCGCTTCCGTTCCATCACTTCCAGTCCATCCAGTATCTGGCGATGTGACGTTCCCTCCCAAATCGCGAGAATCATGGCTTCCCGAAGCCAGCGCTCCGCGCCATACTCCGCCAGCGCGCCCAGCCCGCCGTGCACTTCCATGGCCCACTTTGCCGTATCAACCGCAAACTCGGCGGTCCAGTATTTCGCAAGATGTGCGACCAATCGAAACAGATGATAGCGATCGGAGTAAGGCGCCCGTTCCATCCACACGTCATTCAGGAGCTGGACTGCTTCCCATGCGAGCGCAAACGCCGAGCGCAGCGCATCCTGCCGATTTTCAAATTGATGACGAAGCAGCGGATGATCGAGGATCGGCTTGCCGAAGGCGTTGCGGTGTTCGGCATAGGAAAGCGCATCCGCCATCGCGCGCTGTGCCAGCGCGACACTGACCACGCTGTTCGCTACGCGCGAGAGGTTCAACACCTCGAGGATCAGATAAATTCCCGAGCCAGCCGAACCGAGCAGGTAGCCCTCGCTGTTTCTCAGCTCGATTTCGCCGGTGGGAACAGAGCGGGTTGCAATCTTGTCCTTCAGCCGGCGGATATAGTAGTTGAGCTCACCATCGTTGCGGCATCGCGGCACCAGGAACAGGGACAGCCCGCGCACACCTGCCGCGGCTCCTTCCGGGCGCGCAGCAACAACGGCTAACTCTGCATTGGCATTGCTCGCAAAATATTTATCGCCGGTCAGCAGCCAGCGATCGCCAGCGGGCCGGGCAACCGTTTCGACAGCGGCTCCCAAATCCGATCCGCCTTTGATCTCAGTCATCCAGGTGGCACCCTGCCACACGGAATCGTCCTTCCGCAAAAGTTGAGGTAGAAAGCGAGCCTGCAATTCGGCGCTGCCATATTTCGCAACAGGAACCGCAGAGCCGAGTGACACGGTATAGGGGCAGCAAATCCCGGGATCGTGGAACGAGATGTCATACATCAACAGATACGTTGGGATCAGCGATTTTTCTTCCAGAGCGCGCCACACTACTCCGGAGCGGTAACCCCTCTTCAAAATGGTTTGATATTCGCGAGGATAGAGAATTTCATCGACGCGTTTTCCGAGACGATCGAACATGCGCAACCACGGCGTTCCGGCACGGTCGATTGCATGCGAAATGGCGAGGCCTTCGCTCTTCCACCAAGCTTCCTCGGTGTCGAGCATAGCGCGGTGCGGATTATCTTGAAGCTGGCTCTGCAGAAAGCCGAGAGGTGAACGGAGTTCGTCGAGGCCGGTCATTCCGACGAATGTTAGGTCGGATGGATGAACACGTCAATGAGGCTGTGTACCCATAAAATCTCTCAGCAAGGGGTCCAGCCGACGGTTCTCGAGCCGAGCTGTGGCGAAATTTTATGTAATTGATGCTTTGGGGCTTACTGCCCAGCAATCCCGTGGCGCTGAGAATCAGGACCTTCGTGCCGAATACCCCGCTAAGCTGCGAACTGTCTGAGGTGGTAATCGACGTGAATCTGCAAGAGCTTGCCCCACTCTTCTGGCGTCATCTTGCCGAACATCGGGTGAGGCTTCCAGGCAGCGGCGGTTCTTGCGTTCCAATCCGCCTCCAGGATTTTCAGCAGTTGTGCCTTTTCTTGCGCGAAGTCGAATCTCTGCGCATGCGGGATTTTGAAGGCCGTTGGAAGGCGCAGGCCGACTGGTTGCTCGGGAAACCAGTCGACCAGGATCCACTTAAAGAATGTGCGCGAAGTGAGGTAACTCTCGTCCGGAAGATTGTAGAAACCCAGTGAGGCTCCGCAGGCCAGGTTGAGGTGGTGCAGCAGCTGGTCGGGCTCCATGGTCCCCCACTGACGCGGGGAGTGAGGAGTTACGCTCTCTACACGACGGCGATACTCCTGCCGTTTCTGCTCCGTGAAGAAGAGATTCCCATCCACCTGCTTCACCCGGAATGCTCGGGGAATGTAGCGGACAATTGCTATTCCTGACAGGAAGAGGTTCCGAGTGAAGAGGGCGTGCAACAGGTTCATGGAATTTTTCTTTCTTATCGATCTGCGTAGTTCGTGGCGTCCAGCGATTGCCGCGCAATGTCGTCTCCTAATAGTCAAACCATTGATTCACCGCCTGCACTTTTTCTTTGGTGTAAGGCGGAAACAAGTGATCAATGGCTACGTCGGCCGGAGAGATCAGGACGGATTTGGCATGCGTGAGCGAATCGTAGCCATACTTCCCGTAATAGTTTCCCAGGCCCGAGGTTCCCACGCCCCCGTAAGGCATGGATTCAATGAACAGGAAGACATTGGTCTGATTTACGGCGCCGCCGCCGAACGAAAGAGACTGCATCACGCGATCGATCGCCTTCTGATTTCGGCTGAACACGTATCCGGCAAGCGGTTTGGGCATCGACTTGATCTTTGCGAGCAGCGGCCCGAGGTCGGAGTAAGTGAGGATGGGCAGCAGCGGCCCGAAGATTTCGTCTTGCATGATTTTGTCAGACCAGGAAATCGGGTACAGGATGGTCGGGTCGAGATAACGGGCCGGAGCGTCGGACTTTCCACCGTAAACGACTTTTTGGAGATCGATCAGCGACGCAAGCCTTTCGACTGCGGCGGGGCTGATGACACGCGAGTAGTCCGAGTTGCTCTTCGGGTCCGCGCCGTAAAGCGCGACGACAGCTTTCTTACATTCGGCGACGAACTGGTCCGCGATGGATTCGTGAACGACAGCGTAGCCAGGTGAAGTGCACCACTGCCCTCCCCATGCCATTGCGCCCCACACTATTTTCTTGGCGGCATCAGGGATGTTCGCTGTCTCATCTACGATCGCGGGGTTCTGTCCGCCCAACTCCAGCAGCACGGGAGTAAGATTTTCGGCAGCCGCTCGCATCACTACTTTTCCAACACCCACGCTCCCGGTGAGAAATATGAAATCAAAGGGAAGGGATAGGAGTTTCGTAACCACGTCCTTTCCACCAACGACGGCACTGAGAGCGTCGGGCTCGAAATATTTTGGAATCAATTCCAAAAGCAACTCGTCCGTCGCCGGCAGTGCTTCGGAGAGTTTCAAGATGCAAGGGTTGCCAGCCGAAAGCGCAGCCACCGCAGGACGCAATGAGAGCAGGAGCGGCCCATTGAATGGACAAATAATCAACGCAACGCCGTAAGGCTCGCGGTACACGACGCCCTTGTGTCCCGACGCGGCGAGGAACTTTGGCAGCGGAGCTTCAACTGGCTTCATCCACTCCTGGAGCTGTAACTTCGTGAATTCTGTGCTGGCAATGCACGCCGATACCTCAAAGACGTTCTCCTGCACCGCGGTCTTGAAATCATTACGCGAGGCATCGCGAAACCGTTCGTAGTTGTCCTTGAGCATGCGAATAAGACGATCGAGCTGATCGATTCTCCATTCGTAGGTTTTGGTCGCGTCAGAAGCAAAGTAAGCTTTCTGTTTGTTGAACAGATCTTCGGCGCGGGCCTCTTCGCTCGCAGATTGAATGGATGCTGCCTGAAATTTTACTGCCTTCGGTTCCGACGACATGCTCATCTCCTTCGCGTTTTTTCCCGCTTCGCCTATGTCCACAATTTCATTCGTTTCGCGAGCAATTTTCTGTGTAAACGGAATTCTTCGCGTCCGCTGCGCAGACTAGCTTTTGCCGTTTTTCATAACCAGCACCATTCGAAAGCGTGCCTGCCCGGCCATCATCTTCGCGTAGGCAGCTGCTGCTTGCTCGAGTGGAACTGCCTCGATCATCGCCGACACGCCGCTCAGCGCACTGAACCGGAGCGTGGCGTCACCCGTAGCCGCGTTTCCCGTCAGCGAGCCGGCGAGCTTGCGCTCTCCAAAAATCAGATCCATGCTCGAGATCTCGATCGGCTCGGGCCCGACGCCGACGTCAATCGAGACACCGCCGGGACGCAGACCCTTGAAGCTCGTCGCAATTGTTGTACCACCCGAAGCCGTTATCAGAATGACCTTGGCGCCGCCGAGCGCCTGGAGCGCCGCAGCGGGATCGCTCGCGGCACTGTCTATGTAGTGGTGGGCTCCGAGTTTCTTCGCGAGCTCCGTCGATTCGCTGCCGCGGCCAATCGCCACGACCTCGAATCCCATGCGCCTCGCGTATTGCACGCCCAGATGACCAAGGCCTCCGATACCCAGCACAGCGACCAGGTCACCGGCTTTTGCCGGCGAATTGCGAAGTGCGTTGAACGTCGTGATCCCCGCGCAGAGTAGCGGCGCGGCATCGGCTGACTCCATGCCGTCAGGAATCGACATGAGTCCACTCGCTTTCGCGAGCATGATTTCGGCATATCCGCCGTCATGATGAATGCCCGTATATTCCTGGTTCCGGCAGTTCACCAGATCGCCATCGCGACAAAATTCGCAATATCCACAAGGGCCGCCGAGAAACCCCACACCAACGCGTTGACCAACCGTCCAGCCCTGGACACCGGAGCCAAGGGCATCGATCCGCCCGACCGCTTCATGGCCGGGTACGCGCGGCCAATTGATGGGAAACAAACCTTCCACCGTGCCGGAATCGGAATGGCAAACTCCGCATGCCTCAACGCGGATTCGCACCTGACCGGTGGCAGGCTCGGAAATCGTCCGCTCGACAACACGGAATGTGCCCGGCGCTGACACTTGTACTGCCGTATACGTGCTTCCCATTTTCGTTCTCCCGCTGAGCCTGTCTCTTTACTTCGGGAACGCGTTACCGAACATCGGGTTCCCGCTCTTAGACTGCTGCTTCGTTGTTTCGTCTTGAATCACGTCCCAGTGTTCGACCAGAATTCCGTCTTGCAACCGGACGACGTCGGCGACGATCCAGTTCGTGGGAAGACCAATCCCGGAGAATCGGCCATGGAGGATCACGTAATCTCCGTCGGCAACGACAACTCCCGGCTCGTATTTAAGTGTTGGGGGCAGGGTCTTGATCATCCCGAGCAGTCCATCGCGACCCGCGGGGATGTGGGCACTGTGCTGAATGTAGTTCGGCGACCAAAAACGCTCAGCAGCCTGGTAATCGCGTTTGTTGAAGAGAGTCTGGAAGGCTTCAAGCACAATTGCTTTATTCTGTTCTGGCGTTTTGTTGCTCATGGCTTCTCCCCCCGTTCGTAAAATGACGACCCACATCTACCGCGTTAGATTACGGTCATACTCCTACGGTTGCAAGGATCTTGCGGTTTTCGATACGCCGATTTATGGCCTGGAAAAGCGGGCACCTGCGATATAGTCGTCCAGCATCCAAATATAGAAGTATGACCATACTCCGGCTATCTGCGCGGCACAGAAGGTGAGCATGCGGGCCGCAGCGTACCCGCGTAGCCTTTTGGGCCGTATACTAAGTTATATGCCAAGGAAAACAAAAGCTGACACTCACGCCAAGATTCTGAAAGTCGCGGCAAAGCGATTTCGCGAACTCGGCCTGGACGGAATTGGTGTGGCCGACGTGATGAAGCAGGCAGGCGTGACCGTTGGAGCTTTCTATAAGCACTTCAAATCGCGAGACGAGCTGGTGGTGGAGGCGCTGGGAGCGGCATTCAAGGATATCGACGCTTGGGAGAAGCATGCCGAGACGCTGGCTCAGCTGCTCGAGAACTACCTCACCGAAAATCACCGTGATAATGCCGGAGCAGGTTGTGCCATGGGAGCGCTGCTAGGAGATATGAGCCGCGCAAGCAATTCGGCAAAGACGGTTTACACCACGCGCGTCAAGCACAGCTTGGCGGTCACCGCCGGCCTGTTGCCATCCGAAGAAAATGCGGACAAACGGGGCCGCGCGTTGCTGATCCTGACGAGCTTGCTGGGGGCGCTCAATCTCTCTCGGGCCGTTTCGGACCCGAGCCTATCGCGTGAGATTCTCGACAAGGTCCGGCAGCAGCTCGTGAATCTGACCGCGGGAAATGCATTCTCTAAACGCGGCGCCAGATTGAAGCGGCAGAAGCTGAACCAATCCAGCTCGCTCTGAGCCGTCCTCGGAGGAGTTTCCGCTCCCAATTGCGCAAAGAATCTATCGACTGCGCGACGCCAATCTCGCGCCTCGGCGAGCGGAGGCTACAATTACATTGAGTTCACGCAGGATCGGTCGCCCGGCCGGAATGCGCGGCTCGGCTATCCCTTATATTACTGAGAGGCTCTCATGCCATTGTTCACCGTGACGATGAAAGCGGGCAGAACTGCTGAGGAAAAAAACGCGATCTCTCGGGCCATACAAGACGCAAGCGTGAAGGCAGGATATCCGGGCGACGACATGTTCCAACGTTTTTATTGTCTTGAGCCGTCGGACCTGAAAGTCGATCTGAACTATCCTGGTTTGCCGAAACCCCGAACGGAGAAGCTGTTGATGATCGAAGTGCTTGTGTCGTCCGGGACCGATGCCGACAGGAAGAAGCGTCTGTTGGCGGCATTAGTCGAAGCACTCGACGGTGCGGGCACTGATCCGAACGATATTATGGTGTTCTTCGGAGAGATCGATCGCGCCAGTAGCTCCTTCGGCGGCGGCCGGCTCGCGCCACCAGTCGCAAGCGTCTAATGATGCGACAGGCGTGGTCGCGGAAGGGTCCCGCGCGACGGTTATGCTGCCCTGAAGATGAAGAGACAATCCACGAACTTCTCGCACGACGACAGGAGTCAACTTGTGACCCATCCTAAGTACGCGGCCTTCACAGCGCTCGACCCATTCTTCGAAATATCACTGCAGGGTTTGGCCGGTCTCGTCGACGGCGAACACTACTTTGATACCATCGCCGACGATGCAGTGTTCGAGTTTCGATATATTTTTCCCGGTTGGCCCCAAATTTTGAATGGGCGTGAGGCGCTCATGGCGCTTTACGCAGGCTACGGCAACGGCATCGTCCTGCATGGCGCGGACGCGCTCGTCATTCACCGATCGCAGGACCCGCATGTGGTGATCATCGAATACGAGGTACACGGCAAGATAGTCGCGAGCGGCGCCTCTTATGACAACCGGTTCATCTCTGTGGTTACCATCAAAGACCGCAAGATCGTGCATTGGCGGGACTACATGGACTCTTTGGCGGCGATGACTGCGCTTAGCCAGGCGTCAACCGGCGCCGGGAAAAGTAAATAGCAAAGGAGATTCGGAATACCCGTGCGAATTTGTGCGACACTTGACGCAGGGGATGCAAGAATGCGCTCTTCGTTTCCAGATCAGTCGTCAGACTCCCAGGAGTCGCCAAGCGCAAGACTGGAGCCGCAACGCGAGAGCGACCGGCTGAAGCTACTGCTGGACATGACGAATACCTTGGTTTCGAATTTGGAGCCTCGCGATCTGCTGCGAGCAATTTCGGTGAGCATTCGGCAAGACATGCACTGCGACTTCGTCGGTGTGTGGTTGCCGGATCCGGAACGCCGCCATTTGCGCCAGCTCGTCATGGACTTCCCGGAAGGTAAGGGTGTGGTGAAAGAGGGTTGGCAGCGCACGATTGAGGGATCCTTCGTGGGCAGCGCATTCAAGACCGGCAAGGCTCTGATAGCTACGCTTGAGGATTTCACGAAGGACGCGGCAACCAGTGTCGTGGCTCGTGGAGAAGGCATTCAGTCTGGCCTCGCGTTGCCGCTGATCAGCCGGAACCGAACGCTCGGAGTGATGACACTCGCCAGCCGGGCGGAAAAATCATTCAGTCAGGACGACGTTGATTTCCTGGCGCGGGCGGCGGGGCAGGTAGCGATCGCGATCGAGAACGCGTTGGCCTATCGTGAGATCGCCGAATTAAAAGACAAGCTCGCACAGGAAAAACTCTATTTGGAAGAGGAGATTCGCAGCACGTCGGATTTTGAAGGGATCATTGGGCAGAGCTCGGCGCTACGGCAGGCGCTGCAACTGGCCGAAACGGTCGCCACGAGTGATTCGACCGTGCTTCTGCTGGGGGAAACAGGCACCGGCAAGGAACTTGTGGCGCGCGCCATTCATGAACGCAGCCGCCGCAACGCGCGAACATTTGTGGAACTAAACTGTGCAGCGATACCCACTGGTTTGCTGGAAAGTGAGCTCTTTGGCCACGAGCGAGGCGCATTCACCGGCGCGGTCACACAAAAGATTGGCCGACTGGAACTGGCTGACCAAGGAACGTTGTTTCTGGATGAAGTCGGTGATATTCCGCTGGAACTGCAGCCGAAGCTACTGCGCGTTTTGCAGGACAGAGAATTCGAGCGTCTAGGAAGCACACGCACGACGAAAGTCGACATCCGGCTGATCGCCGCGACCAATCGTGAGCTGGACCGGATGATTGAAGAGAAGCAATTTCGCAGCGATCTCTACTACCGCCTCAACGTTTTTCCCATCCGCCTTCCTCCCTTGCGCGAGCGCCCGGAAGACATTCCCTTGCTGGTGCGGTACTTCAGCCAGAAGTACGCGCGCCGCATGCAAAAGCGAATCGAAAATATCCCGGCTGCAGCGCTGCGGAAGCTGGCGCGCTGGCATTGGCCCGGAAACGTTCGCGAGCTTCAGAACCTTGTGGAACGTGCCGTGATCCTGACGCGCAGCAGCACGCTGGCGATCTGTGTGCCCGAATTGACGAACGGCAGCGCGAACTTGGCTCCGGCAAGAGCGAGAAACGTCGATGAACAAGACAGGATCGTGCGAATTCTGCGAGAGACCAACGGACGCGTCGGGGGTGCCGACGGCGCCGCGGCTCGCATGGGACTTAAACGGACCACGTTGCTCACACGGATGAAGAAATTGGGGATTGATCCGCGAAAGATTTCGTGAGGTGCTCTTCAGCACACTTCGACGAGAACGAGTGACACGTCGTCGACCGGCGGTCCATCGCGCCACGCGGCGACGCGGTCGAGAAGCCCTTGCTTCATTTCGCCGAATGGCAGAAGCGCTGTGTCGCGGACGAAATTTTGTAGTCCTTCTGCTTTGAGCAGTTCGCCACGCGAGTCGACCACATCGGTGAGGCCGTCGGTGTACAGGACGATGCGGTCACCATGCTCGAGTTCTGTGTAAAGCGTGGCATCGGTGTCCATTGCATCCGGCAGAATGCCCAGAACCGTGCTTCGGGACCGGAGCAGGCGAGGCTCACCTCCCGGCTGAACAATCATGGCCGGCGGGTGTCCGGCTCCGGCAAACTCCATGGCCCGGCCGCCGCGATCAATTCGGGCTGCCGCCAATGTGAAGAAAAATCCTGGCGTGCCAATGTTCTGAATCACCAGAGAGTTCAATCGGCGAAGTACATCAGCGAGCGGCGCACGATTACCTAGCAGCGTAACCGTCTCTGAGTATATTCGGTTGGCGACGAGCGCAGAACTGATGCCGTGACCGGAGACATCACAGACTAGCAGATTCAGATGTTTTTCTTCCGAGGGCCTCACAAGGCCGAAGTCGCCGCCGATTGTATGCGCCGGCTGGTAGAAAGTGTCGACACGCAAAGCTCCCCAGAGGAAGGGCTCGGGTGCCAGGCTCTGCTGCACCCGGGCCGCGAGCAGCAGGTCTTGTTCGATGTCTCGCTGATACTTTTCGAGCCCCGCGATTGCAGCGCGGAGCTTTTCTTCCGTGCGTTTTTGTTCCGAAATGTCGGTCAGCGTTACGACCGAGAAATGTCCTCCATCGGTCCCATGAATTGCGCGCAGACTGACCACCACAGGCAGTCGCCCGCCGTCTTTCGTGGGCAGGAAGAACTCTTCGCGGGCCCGCCCCATCTCCAGAGCTTTTTGGTTAAGAGCCTGGGCGAAAGCAAACTCTTCGGCCCGATGATACAACTGACGGGCGCTCCGGCCGATGAGCTGGCTGCGAGGGAATCCTGTCATTTCCTCGACGACCGCGTTGACGAAGAGAATCTGATCAGAATCGTCTGCGACGACGACGCCGTCATTCAGTGTTTCAAGTATGGGCTCCATTTCTTGCAGCGATTGCGGCGTTTTACTCTGCACGAAATCACTCATTTGGCTGATTCCTCGGGCGTACGATTTCTCCCCACTAATCCGACTTACCTCGAAGGCGATCAAGCACCTGCTTGACGTACACGTCGCCGGCGACAAGTTGCGCGCCCTGGTTGAACATGCACCGCAACATTCGTTCCCCAGTCTGGTCGATGAACGTGACGTCATGGAGATTCACGATGCACCTTCGGCACTGAGTTGTGCGGCGTACCCTCTTCCAATTGGCCTTCAGTTCCTTGACCCATGGAGCGACGAGGCGGCCTTGCAGGGTCCACAGTTCCTCCTTGGCGGTGGTGGTGATCGTAATTTTCAGCATCCGTTCCTTCTCCCCGGTCGTTGGATAATGCAAATGCAGGGCCAGAAGAGTGGGTCGGCGCCACGGTGCGCGACGGCTCGGCCTGCAGACGCGCCGGTTTTTTTATCGGTGCAGCTTCTCCGTTAGCTCTTTCTCCGCTTCCAGCCAGTCATCGAGGTCGTATCCACGGAGCCCGCCCCGTAGAACGTGAATCTCGAAGGCTCTTCGTCGGACCTCGTCATCACTAGGGCGCAGCACGCGCGAAACAACGCGCGCCTTGGTCTGAGACTCGAGTTCCCGTCCAGTGGTTCGTTCCCTTACTGCTTTAATCGAACTCATTTTCGTGTCTCCTGTATTTCTGTCGTTTGGCGATCCAAGTGTCGCCTCGTAGTCCGTGAACCTGAACATTGCTTTTGCTCTGTCCATGGAGAGTGCAAATGCAGGGCCAGAGGGCTGGATTCGCACCGCACGCGATGAATCCCTAAGCAACAGAAGCAACAAGTGGTTCGAGACCAGGGGCCCGGGCGGAATACAGGCGATGGGCGGATCCGAGTGTCGAAGTCGCTCGACACTTGTCGGAAAAAGTGTCGGAGGCGCCGACAGTTTGCCCTCAAACCGCCTAGTCGCCGTGCACAGCTCTTCTGTCTTCAATCATTTGGCGCGAGTTCTGTTCGAGGGTGTTGTTGGAGGGCGCATTGCAACGTTTTTGTCTACGTAGAGAGCGCGACACGTTTGACCTGGGGAGTGCTGATGGTGAGCAATCCAGCGAAGCTGCGAAATGAGTTTTTGGCAACATGCGGGACCAGTGGGTGCCTGGAAATCCAGGCCCGGATGCCAAGTGAAGTCAAAGCCATCTCGCCGCTGGTAGATCGATTGATTCGCTTAATCGCGGAATCGCACTGCGTTTCCGACAAGGAGTTTTCCGTGGAGCTCGCCCTTCGGGAGGCCCTCAATAATGCGGTGCTTCACGGCAATCGACTGGATCCGGGCAAGCTGGTCCAGGTTTATTGCCGATGCGAATTGGGCAAAGGCGTGTTCGTGGTCGTTAAGGACCAGGGGGAAGGGTTTGACCCAAACGCGATCCCCGATCCTTTGGCTGCCGAAAATCTCAAGGCCGAGAATGGGCGAGGCATCTTGCTGATGAAATCGCAGATGGACGAGGTCTCCTTTGAGTCCGAAGGCACCGAGGTCCATATGCGCAAGAGATGCGCCCAATGAGCCAAACAGGAATCCTGGGTGAAGCAACGAATCCGACCGCGACCGTTCTGCTGATTCCGCTGGTTCCCTACGCCGGATATCGGCAAGTAGCTGCGTCCGACGCAGACGCGCGCGAGGGAAAAGTGCTGAAGATTATCATCACCGAAACGCCAACGGAGATTCGATGGGTTTTGCAAGGGCGCCTGTTTGGATCCCAGGTTACCGAGGTGAAGGGAAACTGGAGGATTGCAAACCGCATGCGCAAGGGACGCGCGTGCACCATGGACCTCGAAGGGCTCACGTTCATAGACAAACGCGGGAAAAGGCTGCTGCGCGCCATGTCAATAGACGGTGCGCAATTCATAGCCGGCGGCCCAAATAACGGGTACCTGATTGAGGAATTGAAAATCGTTAACAGGCGCGGGCTGTTCGGAATGATTGCCTCATTCTTGCGGCTCACGCGTGGATGATCCTTTACGCCGGAAGGATCGGTTTGAATCACTGCGGTGCTTGCGTCGAACTCAACTACTCCAGCGTTCAAGGATGAAAGGGATCAAAACTATGCCACGAGCTTTGTCAGACAGGATCGATGAAAACGAACGGGCACAGGGTCCACTCCGTCAGCGGGCGGGAACAGAAGAAATGGCGCTGGTGAACGCCGTCAGGAGGCGCGACCCGGGTGCTTTCGCAGAGCTCGTGACAACATACGGCCCGCGGATTTTCCGGCTTGCGCAAAAGATCACACGGAATCACGAGGACGCCGAGGAGGTTTTTCAGGATTCCTTTGTCAGGTCTTTCCTGCACATGGACACATTTCGTGGAGACTCCCGCTTCTATACTTGGCTCGCGCGCATCGCGGTGAACCAATCGCTGATGAAACTGCGCAGGCGCCGATTGAGCGACTTCCACTTCGAAGATCCGGTTGGTGGCGGAGACTCACCTTTCTACGCTGAAATCGCCGACGACACGCCGAATCCCGAACAACGCCACTCCCAAGAAGAGCTTCGGCAGATCCTCGCGTCAGCGATGGGTGAACTTCCAATGACGTTCAGGGAGGTTCTGCGCCTCCGCGAGCTAGAGGAATATTCGAACGAGGAAACCGCAAGGATATTGAAGCTGTCAATTACTACCGTGAAGTCACGAGCGCACCGGGGCCGGCAAAGACTGCGCCGCGCATTGACGAAATACTTCCAGCCGCGGGAGCGCGCGCAGTTCTCGAGAAGGAATTCAGTCTAGGGGAAAGATTGTGATTGCGTGGGCACTGGTGGCCGCACTAGCGATCCTTGCCTTTCTAATGGTTTCCGGTTGGTTTAGCGAGTTTGGGCGCGGCCGCCGCAGGTAATTTGATGGAGATAAATCATGCCCGTTAGCAACGGAGACTCAAGCAGAAAGCACGCTGCCGTGGTCACAGAAGAAAGCAGTCGGACCGGGGAGCGATCTGAGACGCCTGTTTTGGAGCCTCGAGAAAAGCGCGCTCAGGCCAGCCACGCTCGCCGCGCGTTGCAGGACCATCCGCGGAAGGCCCTGGCCGGATTCATCATTCTGCTTGTCGTTGTTGTGGGCGCTGTCTATTTCATCCGCGACGCATTTCTATTTGAAAGCACTGATGACGCACAGGTTGATGGCCACATCATGCCCCTAAGTGCACGGATCAGTGGATACGTGCTCAAAGTCCCGGTCATGGAGGGGCAGTTGGTTCAGGCTGGGGATGTGCTGGTGACCATCGATTCTCAGGATTATGAGATCTCCGTGAATCAGGCCCAGGCAGCGTTGGCGGACGCGCTGGCCAGCGCCGCAAGTTCTCGTTACAACGTACCGATCACTTCGGTGACCACGCACAGCAATCTGGAATCAGCAGGAACTGCGGTTATAAACGCGCAGGCGGGACTTAGGGCTGCGGAGCAGAATTTCGAGTCTGCTAAAGCGGCCTTGGATCAAGCCGAGGCCAATTCGACGAAAAGCAACGCGGACCTGGAGCGCTATGAAAAACTTGTCGCAAAGGAGGAAATTTCGCGCCAGCAATATGACGCGGCGGTAGCCGCAGCAGCGGCGAATAAAGCGGCCGTAGCATCGGCCGCAGCCCAGGTGCACTCGGCCGAACAAGCCGTTCGGCAGGCGCAAGGGAAATTACTGCAGGCCAGCGACGATTTACGGAGCGCTCAGACCGCGCCGCAACAGGTCTCAGTGATCCGTGCAAGAGCGGAAGCGGCCGATGCGCAGGTGCTGCAACGCAAAGCGCAGCTCGCTCAAACCGAGCTTAACCTCGGCTACACCGTCATTCGGTCTCCAGTGACAGGAATAATCGGCAAGAAGTCAGTTGAAGTGGGCCAGAACGTCAGCATCGGACAGGAATTGGTAGAAGTAGTGCCGCTCGCCGATGTCTGGGTGACAGCAAACTTCAAGGAGACGCAGCTTGCGCACATGCGGCCAGGACAAGCTGTCGAGATTAAGCTGGACGCGTACGGCCGCACTTGGAAAGCACACGTTACTAACATCGGCGGCGGCACCGGATCGGTCTTCAGTCTGTTGCCTCCAGAGAACGCGACTGGAAACTATGTGAAAGTGGTGCAGCGCGTTCCAGTGCGCATTGATTTTGAACGCGCCGCAGAACAGGAGTTCAACGCGGACGGGCTGTTAAAACCAGGCTTGTCCGTTGAACCGGATGTGAGAGTCCGGTGACGGGCGCAGGAACCGTTTCCTCGGGAGAGGAGGTCTGGCGGCCCAAAGGAAACCCGTGGATCATCGCGGTTGCGGTTTCACTGGCCGCGTTCATGGAGGTGCTCGACACGAGCATTGCCAATGTGGCGCTGCCTCACATCGCGGGCAATCTGGGAGCTAGCAACGACGAGAGCACGTGGGTACTGACCAGTTATCTGGTGTCCAATGCGATCGTTCTGCCGATAAGTGGATGGCTGGTCGGATGGCTTGGGCGGAAAAGATTCTTTCTGACGTGCATTGTGTTTTTCACGGTGAGTTCGTTTTTGTGCGGGATTGCGCCGAGCCTTGGGCTCCTGCTGCTGTTTCGAGTCCTGCAGGGTGCGTTCGGAGGCGGCTTGCAGCCGATGGCGCAGGCCATCTTGGGCGATACGTTTCCTCCCGAGAAGCGAGGGCTAGCCTTTGCGCTTTATGGGATTACAGCGATCTGTGCCCCTGCTATCGGTCCGACGCTAGGAGGCTGGATCACCGATAGCTATTCTTGGCGTTGGGTTTTCTACATAAACGTTCCGGTGGGTGCTCTGGCACTTCTGCTCGTCTATCGCCTCGTCGAAGATCCGCCCTACTTAGCTCGCGCAAAGAAGAATCTCTCCGGTTTCGACTTTATCGGATTTTCCCTTTTGACCCTCGGCGTCGGTGCGTTGCAGATCGCCCTCGACAAAGGACAGGAAGACGATTGGTTCGGATCTCATTTCATTTCGACTCTGGTTGTAATCGCCGTTGTGGGTCTGGTGTCTTTGGTCATCTGGGAATGGTTTCATAAGGAACCAATCGTTGATGTGCGCTTGTTCAAGAATTTCAATTTCGCGACGAGCAGTCTGATGTTTCTGATGCTGGGAATGGCGTTATTTAGTTCCACGGTGTTGATGCCGCAGCTCCTCCAGACTCTCATGGGATATACCGCACAGAAGGCGGGGATGGTTCTTTCAGCCGGGGCCCTTGTGGTGCTGGTGGTGCTGCCCATGGTTGGCAAACTTACGACCAGATTCCAGGCGCGCTATCTGATCGCTTTTGGTTGGATAACTCTTGCCATCAGCATGTATGTATCGTCCAAGCAGATCGACCTGCTTATGAGTTTCCGTTCGGCGACGTTATTGCGAATATGGCAGTACATTCCCGTAGCTTTTCTATTCGTCCCCCTTACGCTTGCCGGATACGTAGGCCTTTCAGCGAAACAAACCAACGCCGCGGCTGGGCTGATGAATTTTATGCGCAACATTGGGCAAAGCGTTGGCACATCCGCGGTCACTACGCTGATAGCCCGGCGCAGCCAGTATCATCAATCCGTCTTGGCGGAATATACAGGCTCCGGCCGGTTTCACAACGCCCTCACGGCTCTTTCGATGAGCCTGACTCGCGTGGGCCTGAGCGCGCACACCGCTCAACAACAGGCAATGGGCCGCCTGTACGCTTTGCTTCAGTCCCAAGCCGCCGTTCTTTCTTATGTGGATGCGTACTGGCTGCTTTCGATGTGCTCGGCGCTCATGTTTGTCAGCTCGTTCCTTCTGAAAAAGAATGAACCAGGCACGGGTGGGAAGGTCTCAGTTCATTAGCGTTCCTGGAAAAATATGTGTCGCGTCAAGGCTGCCTAACATTTTGTGGGTCGCGCTTGCCAAGTAATTGACAGCACCGCCCACATGCGCCAAGCGGCGCCGCATCAGCCGCAGAGAGTAGGAAGTCGCGCCCGCCCCAGATATTCACACTACTGCAACCCCACTTCCTTCGCAGCGCCAAGCTCGCCTCTAAGGTAGAGAGTGCGGCTTGCCTGCCAAAGCTCGCTCGTTTCCGCCAGCTGAAAATTCTTAGGGCGACGGTTGTCATCGAGCCCCTTTGGGAAGTTTTCCTCGACGCCATGCAACGGTTAGCGTTTGATCTCCTTGGTCGTGCGATTGATGTCTACAATTTGCTTCAGCGGTGGGACATTCATGTAGATGTTGGGCCCGTTCTTCTCCAATCGGAAAGATTCCGGTTCGCCGCCCAATTTGTAGACTTCACCGAGCCGCTGGTTGGTGGCCGCATCGATCATCGCGGTGGTCCCGTTCTGCTCGTCAGGTCAGCGGCTCGGCTTTCTAATCGGAACGCAGCGCGAGTTCTGTCGTGCACGGCCCAACCAGAACGCGGTCACAGTGAAGGAGGCGTACTTCCCTCCGTAGGGCTCGCCGGAAGAGGTGGGTTCAACGACGGCTAATCTTGTCGCCCGCCAAGGTGCTGGCTGGTCAAATCAGATGAAGACCCGCCTGGAGGGTAGAGCGCCTCTGAATCACAGATATATTGTGCTTCTTGTTTGTGCATGATATTTTCTTGTTTATGCATGGTTCGTCCGGCGCAATAAGAAAGAACGAGATTGAAACTCGACTGCTGCGCGGCCTTCCCGTTAATGCCACTGCCCTCGCGAAGGAGTTCTTGGTGTCCGAGGACGCCATCCGTCGAGATCTGCGGGCGTTAGCCGCCGAGGGGAAGTGCAAACGGGTTTACGGTGGCGGGCTTCCGATATCGCCGGAAGGAGTCTCGTTCGAACGCAGACTCTTGCACGACTCGAAAGAAAAACGCGCTTTAGCCTTGGCCGCCCTGACCTTAGTCTCTGAAGCTTCGACGGTGTTCCTCGACAGCGGCAGTACCAATTTGGCCCTGGCCCGCGAGATGCCGCCCGATCGCCTTCTTACAATCGCCACGAATTCGATCGCAATTGCAAGCGCCCTCCTCGATCGAAAGAATTTCAAAGTCATTGTTCTGGGAGGAGAGATCGATCGTGAAACCGGCGCGGCCATCGGGCTGTCTGCGATCCGCGAAGCCGAACGCTTGAGCTTCGATCTGTGTTTCCTCGGAGCTTGCGCCGTATCCGTATCTCTTGGAATTTGCGCGTTCCACATGGCAGATGCCGAATTCAAACGTACGCTCATCGCGAGAAGTGATCGCACCGCAGCGCTTGTCACTATGGACAAAGTTGAGACTCGGGCGCCGTTTCAGGTGGCCGCACTGGCAGTCCTTGACCATGTCGTTCTTGAGTCCGGCACATCGGAGGAGATTGTCTCGACCTTTTCCAACGCCGGCCCCGAAGTCATCATTGGGCAACCGTAGGTTGCGTCTCCTTCGACACAACCGAGAGCGGGAATTTTCATGACAGACGGTTTATATCTATCGCGCGCGAAGCTATCGACCAGGCTGGCATTCATTGCCGCAGGTTTCGGCGCAGCTTGCTGGGCTCCCTTAGTGCCTTTCGCAAAGACCCGCTGCCATCTCGCCGACGACACCATGGGGTTGGTTCTTCTGCTCATGGGCGCCGGGTCCGTCGTTGCGATGCCGCTTGCTGCGAACTTAAGCGCGCGCTTCAGTAGTAAGCCGGTCGTACTCTCAGGTGGAGTAGGACTGGCACTCATGTTGCCGCTCTTGAGCATCGTATCGTCGCCGATCGCCCTGGGAGTCGCGCTGTTCGCCTTCGGGGCTTCGCTGGGATCGTTAGATGTTGCAATGAACCTGCATGCTGTCGATGTTGAGCGTGTCTCTGAGAAGCCGTTGATGTCTGGATTTCACGCACTATTCAGTATTGGTGGATTTCTGGGGTCGGGAATCGTGACAGCGCTTCTCTCTCGAGGCTTTGCACTCAGTTCAAGTACAATTGTCAGCTCCATTATTCTCATTTCACTGATTGTTGTGGCTCTACCGCGCATGCTCGCGAATCGAGAGGGAACTAAGCAGCCCCTCTTTGCAATCCCGAGAGGTGTGGTGCTCGTAATCGCTATCTTCGCGTCAATCTCATTCTTGGTTGAGGGGGCGCTGCTCGACTGGAGTGCGCTTTTGCTTGTCGGCGAACACCTCGTCTCTGCCGCGCACGGAGGGCTGGGATACATGCTCTTCTCGATCGCGATGACGTTCAGCCGCTTCCTCGGCGATGGCATCGTAGCGCGATTCGGGAACCGCGTTGTGCTGACACTTGGTGGAGTGATAGCGGTTCTAGGGTTGTGCGGCGTCCTTCTCGCACCGGTCGCATGGATCGGGCTTGTCAGTTTTGTTTTCGTGGGCCTTGGAGCCGCAAACATCGTGCCTATCTTGTTCAGGCTCGCGGGTACGCAACACAAAATGCCAAAAGGATTGGCCGTTGCCGCCCTCACTACGGCGGGCTACGCAGGAATGCTGACGGGACCAGCCGTCATTGGCTTCTTGTCCAAGGGAATCGGCTTACACAACGCGTTCTGGTTTCTGGCAACGCTTCTGGCGTGCGTGCCGATTTTCTGCAAACATGTGACGGCAGAATATTCTCACTGAAAGAGCGGGAATGAGTCCTTCGGGAGACAAAATGCAGAATCGCAAGTTTGGTTTTTACCTCCTTTGCATCGTCATCGCGGCCTTAGGAACGATCATCTCAACCTCCGTAGCTGGCGCTCAGGTCGCAGACCGGCCGTGGATGAATGCCAAACTCTCCCCAGAAGAACGTGCCGATATGGTTCTCAAGCAGCTCACTCTCGACGAGAAGCTCGCTTTATTGCACGGGAACGGGATGGCTCACGCGCCCCAGTGGCAGATGCCCCTGTCACACCTTGCCAACGGCGGTGCGGGATACGTTGAGGGCGTCAAGCGTTTGGGAATTCCTCCCCTGCTAATTTCCGATGCGGGCTATGGAGTGAGAGACAGCGGGGCGAACGGAAGGTATTCGACAGCTATGCCTTCGAGCTTAGGCGCTGCGGCAAGTTGGGATCAAGACTCCGCTTGCGAGTTCGGCACGGTGATTGGCCAGGAACTCCGAGCGCAAGGGTTCAACATGACGTTGGGAGGCGGGGTAGATTTAGCCCGCGAGCCACGGAATGGACGCACCTTCGAGTATGCGGGTGAAGATCCACTCCTCGCGGGCACCGTCGTCGGCAACCTTATGAGGTGTGAACAGGCGCAACATCTGGTCGGCGACGTGAAGCACTACGTGATGAATGATCAGGAGACGGGGCGTTTCTTTGTGAACGCCGTCATCTCGAAGCGGGCGATGCAGGAATCTGATTTGCTCGCATTTCATATCGCCATTTCCATCGCGAATCCCGGTGCAGTGATGTGTTCATACAACCGGATCAATGGCGACTTCGGTTGCGAGAACTCCTACACGCTGCGCGATGTGCTCGAGAATGAATGGGGCTTCAAGGGATTTGTCATTTCCGACTGGGGTGGAACACACAGTACGGAAAAGGCATCCGCGGCGGGCCTTGATCAGGAACAGCCGATGGCCGACTTCTTTGGTCCAAAGTTGAAAGAAGCAGTTGAAGCCGGCAAAGTTCCGCTGTCGGAAATTGACGACCATGTACGCCGAGTTCTGTATGCCGAGTTTCTATCGGAAATAGTAGACGATCCTCCGCAGCCGGGCGTGGTCGATGTCGAGAAAGGATTTGAAGTCTCCCAGCGACTAGAAGAAAAGAGCATCGTTCTGCTGAAGAACAGCGCGGCGGTGCTTCCGATCGATCCATCCAAGGTCCACACCATTGCGATTATTGGCGCGCATGCCGACATCGGGATGATCTCAGGCGGAGGCTCAGCCCAAGTCGATCCTCCCGGTGGCAATGTCATCATGCCTCCTGGCAAAGGCGCGACGATCTGGCAGAAGCCCGTTTGGTTCCCAACCTCTCCCCTAAAGGCGCTTCAGACGAAGCTGCCGAACGCAAAGATTGATTTCGATCCGGGAACGGATCCGAAGTCGGCCGCGAACCTCGCCAAGTCTGCTGATCTCGCGATTGTCTTTGCATCTCAGTGGCTGGCAGAAGACATGGACGTGCCGAGCCTTTCGCTTCCGAATAACCAGGATGCATTGATCGAGCAGGTGGCGGCAGCGAATCCTTACACCATCGTCGTGCTCGAAACTGGCACCGCCGTCACGATGCCCTGGATCGATAAAGTAGCGGGCGTAGTCGAGGCTTGGTACGCCGGAAGTTCAGGACACAAGGCGCTAGCAAACGTGCTCGTTGGAGACGTCAATCCGGCGGGCAAGCTCCCGCTGTCTTTCCCGAAAAGCGAAGCGGATCTTCCGCATCCTGATGCTCCTAAGATTCCATCCGAGAGCCAGGTACGCGCTGGAGATGTTGCCGACAACGGCGCGCCTACGGCGAATGCTTCGGCTCGCTCTGGTTACGCTGTCCACTACGATGAGGGGCCTGAAGTTGGCTACAAGTGGTACGAAGCACAGAATAAGAAGCCACTGTTTCCCTTCGGCTTCGGTTTGTCTTACACGACCTACGCATACTCCGGCCTGTCTGTCGATTCATCCGCCAAAACTGCGCGCTTCACTGTGAAGAACACCGGCAAGCGAACCGGCACCGAGATTGCGCAGGTCTATGGGCGGCTTCCGAAAGGTTCAGACGAATCCTTCAAGCGGCTCGTCGGGTGGAAGCGAATCACGCTTGCTCCTGGGGAATCTCAGACCGTTACGGTTGCGATCGATGACCGGGTGTTGAAGACCTTTGATGAGGAAAAGAACGTCTGGAACCTGCCCCCGGGCGATTATCAAGTGCTGGCCGGGAGTTCTTCGGACAACACGCCTCTGACCGCAAGTCTTGTGGTTCGCTGAAACATCCGTCGCCGTAATACGCACATAGAGACAGACGCGGAGCCCGAATTGTGGAGAACGGTCCGATGAGTGTTGCCATTACTGTCGACCGTACGAGTAGTGGAAAAGAACACTTTGAAGTGCTGGATGGCTTGAGAGGATCCGCGGCCTTTCTGATCGTGCTATTTCACGCATTCAACTACCCATTTGACTTTAGCCCTCCTCTTCACTTAATGCACCACGCCTATTTGGCGGTCGACTTTTTCTTCGGGCTGTCCGGCTTTGTGGTCGCGTATGCATACGACGATCGCTGGACACGGATGACGGTGCTTCAATTCTTCCGCATCCGTCTCATCCGGCTTCACCCTCTGGTTCTGATCGGAGCCACTCTGGGCCTGTTCGGTTACATCTTCGATCCCTTCAGCAAGGCAATGAATCATACTGCCGCTCCGATGCTGCTGCTCGCATATATCGCCTCATTGCTCCTGTTGCCATCACCTCCGGTTGGGGGAAGATTACACGAGACGCAGGCACTCAACGGGCCTGCCTGGTCACTGATGCAGGAGTACCTCGGGAACATCGCATATGCTCTGATTCTTCGCAGGCTGCGCACAATCACTCTGGCGATCATCTTTGGATTGTCAGGGCTGCTTCTCATTTGGACCGCGAATACGAAAGGATCGCTTGACGGAGGTTGGGGTTATCCGGAGATCTGGATGGCGCCGCTACGCCTCACGGTCTCCTTCGTGATCGGTCTCTGGCTTTATCGAATTCATGGCCGCATTCGGTTCCCCAAGATTGGACTGCTTCTACTTTCGATTGTTCTTGTGGCGTGCTTTCAGATGCCACAGTTCTCGAGCGTGAGTGGTCTCTCGTTAAACGGTCTTTATGACGCGGCATGCGTGCTCTTCATGTTCCCGCTCGTCATCCTTTGTGGGGCGCACTCGAATGCCGGCACAGGCATGATCGGGCTCTGCAAGTTCATCGGCCGACTTTCCTATCCCCTCTATATCACTCACATTCCGTTCGTATATGTCCTTGAAGGCTACTCGTCGACGAGGCATCCGAGCATGGATGTGAAGCTGATATGGATTTTCTTGCTTATTCCATTTGTGATCTTCGTGGCTTGGATTGCTCTGAAGTACTTCGACGAGCCCGTTCGCGCTTGGCTGACCCATCGTTACGGCATCAAGCGAAGTCCAAGCATCAAGCCGGTGACCGCTTAATCTCAGGGCGGAGAGGCCATTGGAAAACAGGATGGGTCGGACTTCTAAAAGAACTCGATGCTCTGCCGGGCGCATCCTGATGCTTGTATTGGCGTTAACAGTACCACTTTTCGCACACGAACAGAGCACCTCCGCTATATGGCGCGGTCTTGTGAAAAACAGCGTCGGAACTCCGATTGTGGGAGCCCAAGTGCGGCTGAAAGGAACTTCCACCGCTGCATCAACCGCGGCGGCCGAGGGGAGCTTTTCTCTCGCTGCTTTGCCGCCCGGAAAGTAAAAGCTCACGATTGTTGCGGATGGAACGACCCCTGCTCACCAGGTAAGGGTTCTCCCAGGAAGACTCTCCCAATTGTATAACCGTGGTGAGCGGCTGCTTTGCAAGCGCATTCGGGCACTCCAAAGACTCCTTCCTTTGCGGCCGGTTTTCAATGTTTTCAACAACTTCGGGGAATTTGCTTCTCGCTCGAAACAAGCTCTGAGACGGCAACTACATAGGGTCTTGATACAGTTTTGGTATAGCCAGATTTGCGAACTGCTGGACGGTACCGTTCGATCAGACGCCTTAGACTAGAACGCTACGTACCTTATCCGCAAGCATACGGCGATTCGAGCCGCCCGGCCGGCGGGGATTGCCACATCAACTACTCGTTCCGCGCAATGGCGTTAGACCAGATCGAGACGATGTGTCATTTTGGCATGGGGACTCCCTTGTTGGCGCGCACGATCGAGGTGCTCGCGTCGCTCACCGGCTGTGTCTCGACTTTCCGAAAAGCTTCAAAAAGGCTTGTCTCATCGACATCGCTCCGACGTTGACGATGCACCGACAAACTAATCAAGAGTTTGCGACGAAGTACACGTGATGGTTCTTCCTGATCCAAGCGGCGCCCCTCCCAGAACATCTTATTGAGCTCGATCCTCAGTACTATCTGAGAGATTTCCTTAGCGGGCTGAACAAGACGCCGGGAGCCCTCATGCCTGAGGCCGTCAGCGAGTATGTTCGCTGCTTCTGCAACACGTCGACGGTTCATGCCACGTGCGAGGATTTCAGGGCGGCCGCGGATATCGGTCTTGAGATAAACGAGGCGGATGAACGTGCGGACAACAAGATTGTGGCACCAGTTCACTCCCTCTGAGGGCAAAGGGATCCGTGGAGCCGTTGTGGGACGTCCTTGCGACTTTGCGGGCGAAAGCGTCCTCAACGGTCACCGGGCGGAATTTCGATTGCGGCCATTTTCTCCAGGAAGGACGTCCCGAGGAAACTTTCGACGAATAGCAGCGCTTCTTCGGCGCAGTGTAGGATCAGAAACAATCAAAGAGACATCGACACCAGCAATGAGGTCTGAAGGACGTCAGACTGTCGAAGGGCTGGCGATCCGAAATTTGCGCGCTCATATTGCTTATCGTCGATCAAGATGGTCAGCGAGAAGTCGGCTTGTAGGAAATTAGTTAAGCGCTGGCATCGACTCTGGATGAATTTGGCGCAACCCCTGAACGAATCGCCACTGTCAGTCCCATCGTGAGATTTAGGCAGCGTCTTTAGACGCGACGTTCTCGAATATCCACGGCGATACTAATTCGGCTGCTGCAGCGATTGCGAAAGTGATTGAAAGAGAAGAAACTTTCCTTGCGCGGCCTGATTTGAACCAAGGAAGTCGGCAAAGCCCCTGCTCACCAGGCAGGCGCTCGCGCCACAAAGCGATCACGAGTGGTGCTGGGCAGCACTAACGAGTGAAATGGCGTCCAAGAAAACCGCCAGATTCGCATCTCAGAGTCAGCGGGGCGGCGCACGCCTGCACGCAGACGGTGAACCGTGCGGCGCAGCCTGAAATCCGCTGCTACTGCTTTTGAAAGACGACGAAGCCATGAGCAGGGATCACCGCGTTGATGCTGCCGTTGTTCACTTGCAGCGTAGCGCCGCCGTTGCCAATGTTGTCGCCGCGGTAGATAGCCGCGTCGCTGTTGAAAATTTCTCGGTAGCCCCCGTCGGGAAGTTGCGCCGGGTCGGCGGTGATGACGTAACCGTGGTCGAATGGCGAGTCGTTCAGGCTGCCGAGCACTAAAAGCTGCTCGCGGGGAGCTGTGCGCGTGAACGCGATGATGCGATTGTCATTGTGGCGATAGATCACATCGATGGCAGTAGAACGCGCCGCGGGACGCGAGAGCACCAGCCGGATCAAGTCCTGATAGAAGCGAAAAAGAAACTGACCGTCGCCGGTTCGTTGCCCGACGAGGTCTTCCTTTTCCGTCATGAACTGGTTGTACTGGAACAAGTTTTGCGCGCCAATTTCTTCGCCCATCAAAAACAGCGGAGTCCCGGCGGATAACGCGGACATGCCGAAGCAGAAACGGCTGCGCGCTTCGGCGAACTGACGCGTCGCGCCGATCAGGGGAGCGGAATTCACCGCGGTCATAATCGTGCGCTGGGTGCCGGGGTCATTGCCGGCTTCGTCGCGGTTTTCGTGGTAAGTGATCTTGTTGTACTGGGTAGCCAGCAATGCGCCAGTGAAAAAATCCATATTGAGCGGGCTGGGCACGCCATAGCCGGCAATCCGCAGCAGGTCCGCGTAACTGTCTCCGTAAAACCCGTCGCCAATAAGGTGATGATAACAAGAACGTTGAGGGGAACATCAGCGATGGCGACTTGTATGGATGTCTTCAGGACTTAGTCAGCTTCGTTTTACGGCGAGCGATTTGCGGCGAATCAACCCGACCATACAGCAGGTGGTTTGTGGAGGCAATCGGCGAGGTCCGAGGCAATCCTCGGGAAAATCTTCAATCATACTGGCTGAAACGGCGATGGCCGGACGATACCGCAGTGCGGGCGCGAATCGTCGACTTCGCTCTCTACCGGCGCGAAGGAACAAAGACACGAATCATGCTAGAGGCGATCGAGGAAGCCTTCGGTCACAAGGAGAAGGTGGAGTTTGACAAGCTCTTAATTGAGCACGTTCTGCCCCAGACTATTTCCAACAATTCTGCGGGCCGGAATTGGAAAGCGATGCTCGGGGAGAATTGGTCCGAGGGTCATGAGAAGTATGTCCACACGTTAGGCAATCTCACTTTGACCGGGTATAACCCCGATCTGAGTAATTCTAGTTTCGAGATGAAGAAAGATCTGCTCAAGCAAAGCCATCTGGATCTGAACAAGTATTTCACTGATTTCGATGTGTGGAATGCAGACGCAATCCTTGCACGTAGCAAGAAACTTGTTGAGGAAGTCATCAGACGATGGCCGCGTCCACTTTCTGATGTGCAATATGCCGCTTCGGCGGAAGCGATGAGTCCTAGCAGTACCGTGCGCGAGAAATGACTTCCTGAAAACGTAGAGCGCGTGTTAACAAGCGTCATGTGTACCGGAGCGCCTTCTGTTAGGTGATCCCCAAGCCAGAACTGTGGCGCCCAGGCGAACCTTGCCGCAGCGGTGGAATCGACCATAGATGGAGGGAGCTGAGCCTCGCTCATGCAGTTATCTCAAGATCACGGCACCACGAAACTGCATGAGCCAGTTTCAATTCTTTCTCACATCGAAAAGGTAACCCGATATCCGCTGTCCTGGCTGGCCAATAGGAAACGAACGATGTTCCTCGCGACCGCGCAGCTTGGAAAGATGGAAGCCGGCTGCAGAACCTTCTCGCCAGCGGCATCCCGTCTTGCAGTGCGGTGTATCTCGGGTGTTCTCAGCGCCTTCGCCGCAGGAGGGTGGCTCAACATTTTGTTTTCGCGTGCAGGGTCCTCCCGTGGGGGTGGTGCGTCAGGGGTAACGGCGAGCGCGGAATATGTCCTGCGACTGAGTTTTTTGGGCGGACTTCGTTTCGGTTCCGCACCAGACTTCGCGTAGTAAAAACCGAGAGCACTCGCAAGAAAAAGACACTGGAACCGCACATCTTGAGCCTTCGAGCAGCTCGCGAGCAGGCGCGGGAGGCAATAATGGGGTTGGCACTGGCCTGAGGTCGGTCAAGGGGTGGGTTGATGGCAACTGTCGGCGTCGGCAAAGTGGCAAGCGCGCTCAATCTGGACGAGCGCCGCGTGCAGCAGCTCGTGAAGGAGGGCATGCCGCGCGTTTCGCGCGGACGTTACGATCCCGTCAAATGCATGCTCTGGTACGTCAGATACCTCCAGGGCGTGCTCGAAAGGAGCTCCGTCCCTACTCTCGATGACGGTTTCAGCGGTGAACGCGCGGAGCGCGTTCGCCTGCTCCGGGCCCAGGCCGATCTCCGCGAGATGGAACTCGCGAGTCAGCGATCGTCTGTGATCCCCGTCGCGGATTACGAGCGCACGCTGGCCGCCTTTGTCCTGACGGTAAAGGCCCGGATAATGGCGATCGCGCCGCGCGTCGCTCCTGAAGTCACCGGGCAAAACTCGCGCGTGATGATCCAGGCTCTCATCGAAAAGCAGTGCAAGGAAGCGCTCTCATATCTCGCGAAAGCCGAAAATTACAAACATCTCGGGATCGTGAGTCTCAACCAGGAGCGATAGCTAGTCTGTCTGCTCGGGTCCGCGCCGATGTGTAGACTATGGAATCCGCCAAGAAAGAGTAGTAGGTCAGTTTCCGGTTATGCGACTGACCAGGAGTTAGCTCGCTGGATCTTTCGAGACGCGGACTTCTGGACAGTCAGCGGGATTACGGGCATCTGTAGCGACGCCACGGGAAACTGGCCCCGCGTCCGATCGGGAGACTCTGCTCACGAGTTCCCGTTGCTCGGGCGACGCCATAGGATCGAAGATGCATTGGCCAAGCGGAAGGCGTGAGACGTTGTGGAACCAAAATTTCACGACGTCAGCGAGCATTTCCGTCAAAGGATGACGACGACTCGACCGCGACGAGTAGGATGATCCACTAGTTCGTGGGCACGGGCGATTTCGGCAAGCGGGATTCGTTCACCGATTTCGAATCCTGTCCAACCGGCTTCGAGCGCCGAGTTGATATCTCGCGCTGCCTGCATTTTCGCCTCGCGGGGGAAATCGTCGCTGCCAAGAAAGTACATGCGGATATTCTTGAAGACCATTTGCCAGAAAGGAATCGTCGGACTCGCTTTGTCTGTAGCATAGCTGGCGACAGAGCCGTCATTTTTCAGCAGCTCGACGTCGGCATCGATGTTGGCGCCGAAAGCCACTTCGACGATGTGGTCAACGCCATCGGGCGCGAGTGCTTTCACACGCGAGACCAGATCGCTGCTGCTGACGATCACTTCTTGTGCGCCGGCGTTGCGTGCCGTCGGCTCGTCCGACCCAGACCGCACGGTGCCGATCACCCGCGCTCCGGCATGCCGCGCCAAGGCAACGGCGCAGAGTCCCACGGATCCCGCCGCGCCTTGAACTAAAACCGTGCGCCCGCGAATGTCACCGCCAACATGAACCGCGCGATGTCCCGTGATGCCCGGAATGCCGAGACACGCGCCCTGCTCCATCGAAACGTTGGCGGGCAGCGGCGCAACTTGATCGACAGGTACGACCGTAAATTCCGCAGCCGTGCCGAAGGGGCGATACGACTGCGCTCCGTAGCACCACACATTTCGGCCGATCCATTCGGCGCTGACGCCCGGGCCGATCTGGTCGATTCGGCCAGCGCCATCGCTGTGAGGAATCACGCGCGGATACGGCATCCCGACTCCGAACGCGTCTCCACGCTTTTTGGTGTCTCCGGGATTGATGCCTGAGGCAGAGATACGGATGCGGACTTCCCCGGAGCCTGCGGTCGGGTCTGCCATTTCGCCGACTTTCAGGACGTCGCGGGCGGGACCCTGCTTTTCATACCACGCTGCTTTCATACAGATTCCGCGAAGACGTTAACACGTCCGGAGGCGTTACTCATACAAGTCCAAGGGGCCCGCAGTCATTGTCGTTTGTCCGACCTCAATGAGGTAGCCGTCCGGGTCGCGCATGTAGCATCGCAACTCCGTCGCGTGGACTTTCGGTTCGGTGATGAATTTCGCGCCGCGCGCACGCCAGAGGTCGTAGTAGCCCCTGATGTCTGTCACGCGAAGGTTCAGAAATATGCTCAGAATGTTCGGATCGCGCGGCGGCGAAGCGACGACTTCCGGTTTGTCGTCGGTCGGGCTGCCACCCCCGTTGATCGTGAGCCAAATATTTCCGAACTGCACAAATGTCGGCTCGCCCTCACGCAACACCGTGGCACCGAGAACGTCGCGATAGAATTCGACGGATCGCTGGATGTCTCGAACGATAAGGGTATTTGTCACGACCAACTTCAGTTCAGCATTGTGTTCCGGCCGAATCGACATGCCGACTCCTTTGATCCCTCTCCGATTCAGTATTTGTCGTCCCAGCGCACGTACAGAATTGCCGCACGTACCTGGCTTTCCATCCAAACATCGACTCCGGCCAGGCGCTTGATCCATCGAGGCTCCAATTCTTTAACGGAATCGCTCGTGACACGGTCCAGGACAACTTTAAAAAGTAGGAATTTATTGTCGGTTCCGACCATTTGCGCCGCCTGAGCCACGACCGCATTCTGATCCAAATTGTTGTGGATTCGCTTCACGGTTTGATAGACGTCCATCGTGAACTCTTGGGTGATCTCGACGTCTTTCTTGGAGCCGGTGGCTGTGAGGTGCCCTCCAGAGAACGTGTCAAAATCGTAGGCCATCAGCTCGTCGAAGACTTTCATGTATCGCCCGAAATTGGCCGTGATGTCAAATCCCTGGAACGGCGCATAGCCCGGCGTCACGCAATCGACGGCCATCATGAATTTGGCCGACGGCACGTAGATGAAAAGATCGCCTTCGACGGAGTGGTAGAAGTGGCGCGTCAGCTCGACGTTTTTCCCGCCGAGTGTGATTGTCTTCTTGTCGGCAAAAACCACATTGGGAATCAGGCGGTTCGGGTCGTTTTGCTCTTTCAAAGACGCCGCCACGCCCTCGACAGCGACAATCTTCAGGTCCTTGATATCTTTGAATGCCGTCGAGCCACCGATGTGGTCTTTGTGGGCGTGCGAATAGACGAGATATTTGATCGGCTTGTCGGTGACTTTTGCGATGGCTGTCGGAATGCCTTTACCGAAACTCTCGGGCGCGTCGAATACGATGACCCCGTCGGTCGTCACGAAGAATGCGGATTGCCACATGTTGTCGGAAATGATGTACATGCCGCCGCCCATATTCTTCACGGCGTATCCGAGTTTCGGATCGACGTCGAAAAACTGCGCCCTCGCCGACGGCAGAATGGGCACGTAGCGCTTCAGATCTTCGTCCGAAGATTGCGCCATAGCGGAGCTGCACAAAGCCGCCGAAACAGCCAAAATGAATATCAGTCTTTTCATGACTTCCTCTCGCCAGAAGCTTTTTTCGCGCCGCGCAACACTTCGCAGGATCCAGCACCGCGAAATATAGCCCGGACGCTTTTGCCCGAATATCGATAGAATCACAAGTCTATTTCCCATATTTGGGATAATCATGCAATCGTCTCCTAACACCCGAGTGAGCGAAAATCAGAATCTTTCCCAGCCGTCCGCTCGACCAAGAATCGACCGGCGATCGAGACGCGTGACGAGTACCTAACAATCATCGACCCATGAGCATGCCCGATCTGAGCTCGCTCGTTATCTTCGCGAGAGTCGTTGACGCGAACAGCTTCTCCGAGGCTGCGCGCCGCCTAAAGATGCCCCTTTCGACGGTGAGCCGGCGGGTCGCCGAACTCGAAGCCGATTTGGGTGTGCGGCTGCTGGAACGTTCCACTCGCTCTTTGCGGCTCACCGATGTGGGATCCCGCGTGCTTCAATTCGCGCTGCGTGGCGCAGAGTTGAGCGAAGCTGTCTGCAACATCGCTTCGGACCATTCGTCGAAAGTCTCGGGGACTTTACGACTGGCCGCGCCTCCTAGCATCTCCGATTCGCTGCTGGCGCCGCTGGTCAACTCGTTCCAGAAATCGTATCCCGACGTCCGCGTCCAAATCATGATCACCGAAAGGATCGTCGATCACATTGGGGAGGGCGTCGACCTGCTCTTTCGGGTCGGCGCGCTGAGGGATTCGACTCTCGTTGCGCGCAAGATTTTGACCTATCGGCATCAACTGCTCGCGAGTCCCGCCTATCTGAAGACCCATAAGCGACCCACGACGCCGGAGGATTTGCTCGGGCATCGCCTGATCGCATTCTCGCGATGGCAGCCCGACAACCGCTGGCACTTCGTTCATGCGAGTGGCAAGGAAACGACAAAACTGCGGTTCGAGCCGTATCTTTCAATAAACGATTACGCCGGAATTGCTCCTGCGCTACTGGCGGGAGCTGGCATCGGAGAGCTTCCACCGCTCGTGCGTCCGGAATTGGTGCAGCAGGGCCGGCTCGTCGAGGTAATGCACAACTGGCGCTTGCGCACCTTCGATCTCTGGCTGCTCCACGTCGGAAACAGGCACCTCCCTCGCGCGGTACAGTTGTTCAAGGAATTTGCTGCGAAAAAGACGCCGGGATTGTTTCCCAAGCTTCCCGTCTGATTCAGGAAGGGCATTCGGGCTCCGCCCACGGCGGGAAGTTGACAGGTATGACTTACAAACACGCGGTTCGCGAAGCGAACGTTCGTGGAGACGTTTGACAATTCAGGAGCCAGTTGACTTTGACTGTCGCGGTCATCTTTCGTGGCGGCTGTAGCGCGGACGACGGCCCTTGTTGACTCCTGATTAGCGTCGACTGGACAAGTTCCTTTAGCTGGCCACAAACGGGTTTATGGGACATCGTCGGATGCGGCGCCGGCGATTTTTATTATTTCAATCCAGTTTGAAAAACTGAGGGAACCGAACCAGGAGACGATTTGACCGACCCATTCGAAGGACACTTGGGCCTCCCGTAACGGCGGCTCGCCTCCTGACGGTGACACTGGGGTGACACTGGGACGGGCGTGGCGTGAAGTGCCTCAGCAAATCGCTATTTTTCCTAGGAAATTGGTGGACGTGACCGGGATCGAACCGGTGACCCCCTGCTTGCAAAGACGAGAAAGAAAATCTATCTAGTTGGTTCGCTTGGCTTTATTCTGCGTCGTAGTATTCGGTTTTGTATCTAATTCGGCAGCGAATGGACCCAAGTTGGACCCAAGTTTTTGTGATGAACCCCTGTTATGAGACAAAAAATTGGGCACAGACTTCCAAGGACGTCGTTCTCGACTTTGCTGGGCGCCCGACCTGTGGGGTTTGATGGGAACCGCTAGTACTGTGACTGCGGGCACTCGGCCTAGGCTATTCGTATGGTCCTGTAGTTTCGAGCAAAACGAAGGACCGGACTCATCGTTTAGAGAACTGGCGCTCTCCCCCATTATCGGCGATTTTTTCGAGTAACTGCTCACGAAATGACACGCGAGTTTCATCTCCGCCGATAGCCTTAATCGTGTTGGGCTCTTGAAGTGCCGTCGCGGTGTTACGCTGCTCGAGAACCGTCAAGGTTATTCCCCGTGACAAACATTCAAGAGCAGCATTCAGCCCGCCACGCGTAATGCAAAGCCCGGCCTGATGGGGCAGTTCCAGCTCTCGTGTCAACTGTGTTCTTTTCGCAGCTTCGCCATGACACAGTCAATGATTGGGTCGGAGACACTGTGAGGTAATTCGAACGAACCACTTTCAGTTACGATTTTGACGGTCTTGAGGCTGGTATCGTAGAGCACTTGGCAAGCGCGGCACTGGGACAAGTGCAGAGTGAGTTCCTTGCGGATCTCCGGTGATACCTGGTTCTCCATGTAGTCAGCGAACTCCGCGAAGAATTCCTCGCATGTGATCATTTAACTGCTCCCCTGGTACTGGCCGTGAAGTGCGGCGAAAGCCACTCTCGCAGCATGAGCCGTCCCCTGAGCAGACGCGTCTTGACGGCTGGCACGCTTAGCCCCAACTCCCGGGCAACTTCATCCGTTGAAAGCTGCTCAATATCGCGGAGGACCACTACAACGCGGTACTTAGCCGGAAGCCCCACGATGCCCGCCTCAACGAGCTGCTGGATTTCCGATTTGGAATGCAATTGTTCGGGGTTGTCCGCCCAAGACCGCACTTGACGAGGACGAAAGTCGCCCTCTTCCTCGCGCTCAGGCTCATCCAGGCTTTCCACGTTTTTTCTGCCCCGTAACCGCTGCAGCGCCGTATTCCTGGCAATACTGACCAGCCAAGTGGAAAACTTCGACCGTCCCTGAAATCCGCCGATGTGCTTGAACGCATTCAACAGGGTGTCCTGCAGGCTATCCTGGGCATCGGCAGGGTTTCCCAACATCGCCATCAGGGTGCGATAAATCAACTGGGTATGGCGGCGAACCAACGCTTCAAAGGCCTCCAGCTTGCCACCCTGGGCTTGGGCGACCAGTTCAGCGTCCAAGTCCTGGAGTACGTCGACGAGATACATTCCGCCCTCGCGACCGATAGGAGTGGCGACCGCGTCCGCAAGATGCACTTTATTTTCTTCAAAGCCCGCAGGGGGCGCAAAATCCGGTGCGATTCCCAGTCCCATTTGGAGGGTGTTAGCAAAATTATTGAGAGCGGTTACCACTACGCATTCCAAAATCTGTTCTTCGGTGAAACCAAGCGCTTGAAGCTTGACGACGTCTCGACGAGAAAACCCCGGACCGCGCGTTCCCAATTTGACAGCGAAGTCCAGCAGTCCCTTGTCGGCCACCGAGAGGTTGGACTCATGATGGTCCACGGCGATCTGATCGCCCTCCTCCGAGGGCATACCTAAGCCGCGCAATAGGTTGCAATGCATGGCAACACAATAAGAGTTGAGATTCGCTGCCGACACGGCCAGCAGGATGGATTCCTTTTGCAACCGGGTCAGAGCATCCTCGGGAAGCAGAATCCTGCCCACTGCTTCCAGCTCCGCTTCGAGCAAGTCTGGCCGTAAAGTCTGAGCGCGGAAAAAGTTCGGTATGAATCCATGGCTCTGCTGAACGATGGCAAAAGGTGAAAACGCCTTGGGACTAAGGTAGGGAGCGTGCACATAGGGCTCTTTTCGTTGCGCCGCCTCATGCGAGTCGGACAACAAGCCGTGGGGCGCTGGGCCAGGCTGCTGATCGATTCTCGTCGAAGGGAGCTTTCGCGGTCCGAAATCCGGCTCCGGGCCCAACCCCAGCGACAGCGTGCAGCGGTAAACGGCTAAGGCCGTCACGGCGACGGCTTCGAAGATTGATTCGTCCCCGAATCCACAGGCCCGCAACGCATCAATGTCTTTCGAACACAGGGAGGGGGCGTGGCGGCTTAGTTTGAGACAAAATTGCAGGCAGGCTAACTCCGATTCCGAGAGATCCACGTCCGGTAGTCGGCCAACAGACCATCGATTTGAACATCCGAGAGGCCAACCGAAGACAAGATCTTGCTATCCAAGGCTACGCAATACGTGTCTTGTCGCTCCGCTGCAACAATCAGAAGGATTCGTTCCTTCTGGACTCGGGGAATCGCTCCTTCCCGCAAACGCACGGCACTTTCGAGCATCGCCTGGGCCTCGATAAGCCGAGGCAACAACGTTTGTGCTTGAACGAGATTAGGGACGAATCCCAGCCCCGCTTGAAACGCAACAAAAGGCGCGAATTTGTCTTGGAGTTGAACTTCGCTGAGAAAGCTCATTCGCCCACCATCAGATGGCGCTGATCCACGATCACCAAGTTTACGTCTCTGGTTTGCCTGCGCGCAACCTTAGGCTGCCTCCCCACCGGCAAAGCAGATTTTTCGCATCTTTTTCGTTTCCCCGCCGTCTTATCTGGCGAAGTCCGTATCGAAAGTCGCCGGAATCCGAAACGTTCAGCCGGTTCACATCGCACGTACGAATGTTAACTTTCACATCGTGCGCGCAACCATCCGACAAAAAGTGCGAAGCCGAAATGCCGCACTGCTGGCGAGTTGTCTTGAAATCGAGTCTGTTCCGAGGCTACCTGCCGCCGGTTTAATCTGACGACTTCTAGGCCCCAAAAGATGGAATACGGCTTCTAATTCAGATGGAGTTGACATGGACAATTTGTATGCGATCAATGTTGCCAAGACCGAATTTCGGGAGGCTTTCAATCTTGGCGACGCGGCGCGGATCCTGGCGATTACGGATCCTGACCTCGTGAACTTCTCGAGCGAGCAGCCGAGCGGATTTGGCAAAAGCGGTTTGGATCACTTCGCAATTCGCTTGCAGAGCCTTTTCGAGCAATTTGCGGTGAAGCTGGCGGTGATTGTGATCGAGATCCGCATTCAAGGAGATGTCGCCTATGACTATGGGTGGCATGATTTGACGCTCACGCCCAAGAACGGAGGTGCACCCATTCATCGCCGGGACCGCTACGTGGATATCTGGCGGAAGAATCCACAGGGGTACTGGAAATTATGGATGTACATGGATAACCAGGAT
>Ga0210390_10000107_pt1 | contig 83951 bp, 73 predicted proteins | sample IncBWH11OmetaG_FD_161050 | JGI IMG/M metagenome (GOLD analysis project Ga0210390, IMG submission 161050) | Forest soil microbial communities from Barre Woods Harvard Forest LTER site, Petersham, Massachusetts, United States - Inc-BW-H-11-O ...
CCTCCAAACCACCACTGACAGCTTGCCATGGAAGCCGATCACTCGTCACTGCGTCTTTGTCAGCAATCCCACCCGGTCCACGCCAGCACCCCTGGCAATGTCAATTATGTTCGCCACGTATTCGAAGTCCACATCGTCATCGCCACGCACAAATGCAACTCGTTCCGCACGTATCTTGAAAATGTCATGGAGCCGGCTTTGCAGATCCTCCCACTTCACGGTCTCCTGATTGATTTTGAGATCCGGGGCCTGGCCCTGCTTGTTCCAGACCACCTGAATCACAATCGTGTTGACGGCCACTGGCTGACTTTTATCATCCTGCGCGGTTTGGGGAATTTGCGCCTCCAGACCTTTCGTCTTTGACATCGACACCACCACCATGAAGACAATAATCAGCACCAGCAACACGTCGATCAGCGGAGTGACGTTGATTTGTGGATTGGACGGACCACCGCCTGCTTGCGAGAACGCCATTGGAATTGCTCCTCTCAGGCACGCGCGTGTCTGAGAAGATTTGACACCCGCATTCGCGCGTAAGTTCCAGCAAAACAAAAATTCGCAGCGAGCGCTTGCACAGCGTCGCTCTGCCCGTGCATCATTGGAGAATCAAGACGCGGCGCGGCGGCTGCCGCTCAGCCAGCATGCACACTCGACGATTCCTGATTCTCACGCTAATCGTTTTTGGAGTGATTCTGCTGCTCACCGCAATCGTCCCCGCCGGGGCGCAGGATAACTATGAAATCCAGGTCTACGGATCGGATCTGGTCGCGCCCAAACATACGATGGTGGAACTGCACTCAAACTTCACCGTCGAAGGCAGTACAACAATTGTCGATGGCGTTCTGCCCACCAACCATGCCGAGCATGAGACCGTAGAAATCACACAAGGGATCAACGACTGGTTCGAGACTGGCTTTTACATCTTCACCAGCATTCAGCCGAATGAGGGTTGGCAGTGGGTGGGCGATCATATCCGCCCGCGCTTCCGCATTCCGGAGTCGTGGCACTGGCCGGTGGGAGTGAGCTTGTCGAACGAAATCGGCTACCAGCGCGCCGCCTTCTCGGCCGACACCTGGACATGGGAAATTCGCCCCATCGTGGACAAGAAAATCGGACCCTGGTACCTGAGCTTCAATCCCACGCTCGACCGCTCGTTTCACGGCCCAAGTGTTAACCAGGGCGTAGTGTTTTCCCCCAACTTTAAGTTCAGCTATGACATCACGAAACGCATCGCGGGCGGGTTGGAGTATTACGGTTCCCTGGGACCGATCACGGGATTCAGTCCTCTTCACGATCAACAACAGCAGTTCGTTCCTGCCATCGATCTCGATTTGGGGCCAGAGTGGGAGTTCAACTTTGGAGTCGGCATCGGCGCAACCGCTTCCACCGATCACTTGATCATCAAATGCATCGTGGGCCGGCGTTTCTCGTGGACGCATGGCAAGCAGTGACTCGGGATTCAGCGTATTGAATCCCGCCACGAATTGTCATCCCGAGCAAAGCGAAGGATCCAGGTGTTTGCCCGCCACGACGATACGGTGGTGCAAGCAAGAAACCTAGATCCCTCGCTTTGCTCGCGATGACAATTGCGTTCCTCATCTGCTTCTGTGTGAAAACCGTTTAGGCAATCGGCTCCGGTGGAGGTAAGGGCAGCGGCAAAGGTGGCGACTGAGCTATTGGAGTCAGCGGATGCAGAAGCGCGTCCAACGCCGGATAACGCGATGCGAAGAAATAGATGGAATAAGCCGGGAAGAACACAATCGCCGGCACCGAGATGAGAGAGATCACGTACAGAAGAACCGCGAGCACAACGCATCCCACAACTACTGCCAGCGTGATTGTATACAGGTTCCAGGTTAGACCGGCGGTCTTACCGATGAGTACGGCGACAACGCCAAAGCCGCCAACGGGAATCAGCAGAATGAGGATTACGATAAAAGTAGCGATCCCCAAAACCACCGCCGCTCCTAAGGCCATCAAGACCTTCATGCCGATATAACCGGCGTAGCTCGCTTTCTCCGAATTCAACGTGGGCAAAAGGCGCCGCCATCCTTCAAAAGCGCTGATGTTTTCGAGAGCCATCTCGGGCACGACGAAGTCTTTGGTCAGAACGTGGACGATCAAGGAGAGTAGTACGAAGCCGATTAGAACAAAGAACAAGAACATCCCGCACAGGATGAGTGGAAGCAAGTGCTGCCGCGGATCCTTGATCCAACCCGCGCCCAGAGCAAGAGCAGCAGGAATTCCAATCAGGATGGCGAATCCGATTCCCATCGCGAGAAGAAAAAGAAGTTGCCACACAAAGTAGCGGAGCCCGGCCCCGTGTCGTCGAGTCCAACCGCGCCGGATTTCGCAGCGCTTCTCAATCACGCTGTCAAACAAGATGAAGCGCATCACGCTGCTCACGTAGAGGAACAGTATCCAGAAGAATATTCCGAGCGCGGCAAGCAGCGCGATCAACGAAGCGTACTGCAAGAGATGAGCATGGGGCAGCGGGAAAGGCTGCCCGCCGGAACCTGTCGGTGATTGGAAGCCCCTGCTACCGTTACACCCGCCCGAGCTTAGCTCGCCGGCAAGAAAGCCCACCAGCGCAAGCTTTGCCCATTGACCCGCGCGGAACGGGTGCAGCAGTTGTTCTTTGGTGTGCTGAAAAGCGGGACTAATGGCATCGATGGCGGAAATCGGCAAGCACTCACCTCGCAGAGTCCTAAAGAACTGGCAGCAAGGTACCGCTAACTGCGAGTAGGGTCAAATGATATTTAGTTGGCTGCAAAAGATCCGTGGCCATCTGTGGAAATCCGTGGCTGCACTTCTATTCGTATCGCAGTGCTTCGACTGGGTCGAGCTTGGAAGCGCGTAGCGCCGGCACCAGTCCGCTGATCACGCCAACCACCAGCAGCACCAGCGTCGAAAGCGTTACCGTCATCAATGAGATTTGCAGATGAATGTCGCCTTTGCCGGACTCGTCATCGAACAGCGGCCCCATCAGGGGCAAAGTGCCCACCGCCGCGGCAATGGCGTATGACAGGAGTACGCCGATCGCCCCGCCCAACATCATGATCAACAAAGTTTCAGCCAGAAACTGTAACTTGATGTGGCGTTTTCTAGCTCCCAGGGCGCGGCGCAAGCCAATCTCGCGGATGCGTTCATCGACGGAAACCAGCATGATGTTCATCACTCCGACGCCGCCAATGCCGAGAGTCAGGGTTCCGACAAACGTGAGCAGCACTTGCAATCCGATGGTCAGCGCGTCAATGACAGGGCGGAATTCGTCTCGCCCGAACATCTGAATCGCCTTCGGATCGGTCGGCGAGAACTGTTGCCGTGTGGCCACGGCGGCGAGCACCTGCGCCATGGCCTTCTTTTCAAACTGCGGCGCTACCGGGGCAAAAATCATGACTGCCGCGTCTCTCGTGTTCCAAAGATCGCCTGCGGCGGAATAAGGGATCCAGACCGATTCGTCGTCGCTGCTGAAGTAATTGCTGAGCTGAATCTTGCGCGCCATGATGCCAATCACGGTGAAGCGCACCCCGCCGATCGTGACTGTCTCACCCACCGCCGGACGTCCGCTGAACAGTTGCTCTCGAACGCGTCCGCCGAGAAAAGCCACCCGCCTGCGCTCCAGTTCGTCACTGGCATTGATCCAGCGTCCCTCCGACGGAACTTCGTTGCGCATCTCCCCATATTCCGGACATACGCCGCGAACCGCCGCCGTTCCTACAATGCGGTCACCGTAAGCAACTCCGGGACGATGCACGGTCTCCAGGCAAACATGCTTCACCAGAGGCGCAGTCTCTTTGACCATGTCGACATCAGCCTGCTCGAAGACAACTTTCTTCCCTGCCCGCTGCCCACCTGGCTGCTCGCTGGTCTGCTGGGGCCAGCAGATGACCGCACTCTTGCCAAACGCATCGAAGCCGCCGACCAGGATTCTGCGGAAACTACTCCCATAAGCGATGAGCAGCGTAACCGTCGTGATGCCCCAAACAATGCCCAGCATAGTCAGCAAGCTGCGCGTGGTATTGCGCTTCAGGGCGATCCAGGCTTCGCGAATGATTTCAATCAGCATTAGAACCGGAAGACTTCAACCACAAAGGACACGGAGGTGCACAAAGGAAATCGCATGTCCCACTCTTTGTGAACCTTCGTGTCCTTTGTGGTTCATGCCCTTTCTATCCCCCTGCTTCAAATCTCAGCGCCTCAATTGGATCCACCGACGCAGCTTTCCGCGCCGGATACAACGCGGAGAGTATGGCGGTGGCGCCCAGCAGCCCACACGCCATCAACCCCGACTTCCATGTCGGCAACAGCCCTGCAAAGAATGCGGGCATCGGCAGCAGATCGACCAGCGAGCAAATTCCATAGGCCACGCCCAAGCCAATCCCACCGCTGAGAACAGCGATCAGTAGCGCCTCGAGGAAAAATTGCCGCAGGATGATATGAGCCGGCGCCCCGAGGGCTTTGCGGACGCCAATCTCGCGCGTGCGCTCGCGCACCGCCACCATCATGACGTTCATGACTCCCAGCCCGCCCAGAAGCAGCGTCACCACCCCAACTGCGCCGAGGAAATACTTCATACCATCGGTCATCTGGCGGAAGGCTTGTGCCTCCTGCACCGTATCCCAGATGGGGCATGCTTCTTTGTCATGGGGATCGAAATTGTGCATGCGTCCCAGCGCCGCCCGCACTTCGTGTTTGCAGTTGTCGTGTTGCTCGACGGATTTAGGCGTGACCAGCAACTGGTCAAAGGTCGTGGGAGTGCCCGGAGGCTTGTCTGGAAAATCTCGCCGCATGGCTCCGAAGGGAATGAAAATCTTGTTCACGTCCCAACCGTCGTAGTCGGAATCCTGCTTCTTCTTTTCCATCACTCCGATGACGACGTAAGGGAAATCATTCAAATAGACGTTCTCGCCCACGGGATTGCGTCCGGGAAAAAGTTGCTTGGCCGCATCGCTCCCGAGGAATGCCACCCGGCGGCCTTCGCGAGTGTCTTCCCAGTCATAAAATCGGCCCTGTCCCACACCAAGGCTGCGAATCTCCTGAAACGGCGGCTGCGAACCAGTTACTAGGAACGCCGCATTGTTGTAATTGCTGTGGGCGCGGACGTCCTCCTGCTCCAGTTCTGGAATAGCGATTTGGCAATCCGCCGCGTCCGCCTGCACCGCCGCCACATCAGGATCTTCCCAGTGCACGGTTCGTCCCGCCCGCGCACCTCCCGCTTGCAGGCTGGTGCGGCCGTGAAAAACGATCATCACATCCTTGCCCAGAGTCCTGGCCTGGTCTTCCTGACCCTTGCGCAAACCCTCCCCGGCCGCGACCATGAGCACAATCGAAACAATCCCCCAGGCAATCCCAAACATGGTGAGGAACGTACGAAGCTTGTGCGACCACAGGGTGCGGACCACATCGCCAATGAGATCGCGCAGGATCATGCCGTTAGTTGGACGGGCCATCGGGCTGAACGTAAGCTGGGCGAAAGCGGCCCCTACAAGGTGATACGGGAAGGATTTGGAATTTGTTGCACGAAAATTTGCAGCGACGTAGCAAGCTACGTCTCTACCGGGCTGCACCCAACGCTATTGATCCAGACATCGAATTCCTTCAGCGCCAACTCACATTGCAGGCGGTGCCGTTCCTGGCGGTCTCGAACCTTCCGGTCCAACGGTGGCAATAGGTCAAATGTTATGTTGGCTGGCTGAAATTTGTTCGGGTCGGCGTGCGTAATGTAGTTCGTCAGCGACCCAAACGCACTTGCCCGCGGAGGTGGAGCTGGCTCCGTGCCTGTTGCCAATGCCGCCGCGTGAACTCCTGCCATGAGCCCGGCGGCGATCGATTCCACGTATCCTTCGACCCCGCAAATCTGCCCGGCAAACAATACTCGCGGATGTTCTTTCATCTGCAGCGTTTCCGAAAGCAGCGTAGGTGAGTTGATGTAGGTGTTGCGATGGATCTGTCCATAGCGCAAGAAGCGAGCGTTTTCGAGTCCGGGAATCAGTCGCAGCACCCGGGCCTGCTCACCAAACTTCAAATGATTCTGGAATCCAACCAGGTTGTAGGAATCGGCCCGCAGATTCTCCTGCCGCAATTGCACCGCGGCGTAAGGAATGCGTCCCGTACGCGGGTCTTTCAGCCCCACCGGCTTCATGGGGCCGAAGCGCAAAGTGTCGCGACCGCGGCGTGCAATCTCTTCGATTGGCAAGCAACTCTCAAAGTAATTCAGCTTCTCCCATTCGCGTTCTTCGACCGATTGCGCCACGAGCAGCGCATCGTAGAAGCGGTCGTACTCTTCCCTCGACATGGGACAGTTGATGTAGTCGGCCGAGCCTTTGTCATACCGTGCTGCGAGATACACTCTCGCCATATCAATGGAATCGGCCTCGACGATCGGGCTGATCGAGTCGTAGAAGAACAAATGGGAAGCCCCGCTCAGCCGGCCAATCTCTCGGGAAAGCACATCGGATGTCAGTGGGCCCGTAGCGATAATCGTGGTTTGATCTTCGTCGATTTGCGCAACTTCTTCGCGCTGTATCGAGATCAGCGGCTCGCGCGAGATGGCTTCGGTAACGCGAGCGGCAAACTCCGCGCGATCCACGGCTAGCGCATGGCCGGCGGGCACAGCGCATTCGCGCGCGATTCCGATCAGCAACGATCCCGCGCGCCGCATTTCTTCCTTTAATAACCAGGGCGCGGTATTCTCAGTGTCGGATTTCAGGGAATTCGAGCAGACCAGTTCGGCGAAATCCCCGGTTTGATGCGCCGCAGTCGATCGCACCGGACGCATCTCGCAAAGTTCTACGCTCACACCTCGGCGAGAACACTGCCACGCCGCTTCTGATCCCGCCAATCCCGCGCCGATGATTTTCACTCGGCCCGTCATGAAGCCATCTCCGCCAGCCTGCGCAACTTCTCATCCCTAAGCACAACCGAGCGCCAAGCGTCCAGAAACTCGGCGCCCAACGACTCGTAGAATTCGATGGCGGTCTGGTTCCAACCCAGCACTTCCCAGCGCAACGCATGGCAGCCCTCGCCTAGCGCGATGCGAGCTACCGCCGCCAGCAAGCTCTTGCCGACCTGTCGTCCACGAAACGCGTCCCGGACAAATAAGTCCTCCAAAAACATCTGCCGCCCTCTCCAGGTACTGTAGACATCAAAGAAAAGCGCGTAACCCGCCGGCTGCTGGTCCCAATATGCAAGCAACGCGCGGAACTTAGGGCGCGGACCGAACCCGTCCCGCGCCAAGTCCGCTTCCGTAATCAGCACGTGGTCCAGTTCTTTCTCAAACTCGGCCAGTTCGCGGATCAGCGTTCGGAGCAGAGCTACATCGTCGATGGTGGCGGGGCGAATTGAAAGCATCAGAATTCACTGTAAAAACGTTGTGTGGCAACGTCTAAGGGGCGACGCACGGCATTCGGCAGATCAGAAACCTTGTCCGGATGTGCCTCCTATCACTGCGACCACTGCTTTATTATACGGAGTGCAATTCTTATTTCCCGCGAGGTTCTCATGGCACGCATTTCGTTAGTTGAAATGGAAAACGCAACGCCCGAAGTTAAAGAGATTTACGAGAAGACTCTGCGCGGCAAACCAGGCAATGCACAAAAAGCGTTAGCCCACCGTCCGGAGATGCTGAAGAATTTCCTGCCATTCTACGCCAGCGTCGGAAGATCGCTCGACCGCAAGCTGTACGAGATGATTTACCTCCGCGTCTCGTTCATCAATGGCTGCCATTACTGCGAGCAGCATCACGTCGCGTCGTCAAAGCGGGTCGGGCTAACTGCAGAAGACTGGAAGGCGCTGCAAGACGGCAACTACGTCCGCTTTACTGAAAAAGAACAGGCCGCGCTGGCATACGCGGACAAGCTAACCCGCGCCTCGCGAGACATCACTGACGCTGACTTCGAAAAGTTGAAGAAGCATTTCTCCGAAGCGGAAATTGTCGATCTGCACCTGCTGGTCGGCTTAGCCAATCTCACTAACCGCTTCACCGATCCGCTGGGGCTCGAGTTGGAATTCCCCGAAGAAAAAATCTGAAAACCATGGCCACGGATTTCACGGATTCAGACGGATAGAAAGAAAAGGATTTAATCCGTGCACATCCGTGAAAATCCGTGGCCAGGTCCTTGTTAGAGGATCACCCGCTCATCTCCGACTCGCCGCGTAACGTGCTCACGGTCAAGATATTCCAGCAGGGGAATGGCATACTTGCGGCTTACGCCAGTCAAGTCCTTGAACCGCGCAACATCGAGCTTTGAAGACTTTGCTTTTTCTGCGGCCATGCGCTTGCGAAGATCCAGCATCGCATCTCGATGAAAAACCAGATCGTCTGAAATCTTGATTAGAACCTTGTCGCGCAGCAAAAGCGTGACGATTTTCTGCGCCCGGGCTTTATCGATCTTCAATCCCGCCAGCACATCCTTCAGCGCGGGCACCTTGAGCCCGGCGTTCGCGAATGCCGCCTCGATCACTTTTTTCGACTCGGCTTCTTCGTCTTTCATTACCACGCTGCGTCCCGCAAGGCGCACCAGTTCTCCTGCAAGCTCAATCTTCCTGGCTCGCAGCGCGTCCTCGAACACGCTGTCGAATACGGCAGGCGCCACCTCGGCAAATCGTCCACGCAATTCTTCCCTGCTCATGCCAGCAACCAGGGCACTGTGCTTGTGAAAAACTTCGAGAGCAGAAATGAGACCTTTCCGAACAAGGTCCAACGCCAGTCTGAAAATGAAGACATTGCCGATGCGTACAATCTCGGGAGTCGCCGCCCCAGAAATAATCTGTTCCGGAGGCCAGCCTGTGCGCGCGACCGCGTCCGCAAGTCCCAGGCCTCTCGCACCGCTTCCGATCACGCGGGCGCGCAACATGCCCGCTCTCAATTCATCCGTAAGCGTCCTGAGGAAATCAGCATAGCCGGTCACGTCTTTGATTCTCTTCGGCGGGGTATTCTCGACCACCACACCCCCGCCAATCGTGACTACCGGCGAGAAATGTCGAATAATGAAACGATCTCCCGGCAGCAGTAGGGATGGTTTGCTCAGCCGTAGTTGCGCGAAAGCATTCTCGCCCGAACCCACTTGCTTCTTGGCATACAAGACGACGGTCGCAATGGCCTCGGAGGTGTAGGAATGGAAGTGCACGCGGGCGCGGTCTCTCAGCAGCTTGGCAGATGGCAGCAGGGACAGTTCCACATCCACGCGGGAGGTCGCAAGAAAAGTGGACGCAGGAGCGAGCATCATACCGCGCATCAGTTCTTCGGTGGTTGCACCCGCCAGGTTCAACGCCGTCCGTTGTCCTGCAACGGCCTGCGCAGCCGATTTTCCGTGTACTTGAACACCGCGCACCCGCACCCGCCGCCCACTGGGAAAAACTTCGAGCTCGTCTTCCTTGCGGATGGTGCCGGAAACTAACGTCCCGGTCACCACGGTGCCAAAACCCTTCATGGTGAACACGCGATCAATCGGCAAGCGGGCAATCGCGTTTGAGTCTCTCGCTGGAATCTGTTTAGCAACTCTTACGAGTTCGTGCTTCAGATCGTCGATTCCCGCCCCGGTCAGCGAACTGACAGCGACAACAGGGCTGGGGGAGCCAAGAAAAGACCCACGCAGGAATTCCTCAACCTCCAACCGAACGACATCCAGGCTTTCCGGATCGACGGCGTCGGACTTGGTCAGCACCGTGATTCCGCGCCGTACCGAAAGCAATCGGCAGATGTCGAAGTGTTCGCGAGTCTGCGGCTTGATCGATTCGTCAGCCGCAATCACCAGCAACACCAGATCGATGCCACCCACTCCAGCCAGCATGTTGCGCACAAAGCGTTCGTGGCCGGGCACATCGACGAATCCCAGCCGCAGAATTTCGCCATCGGGCGTGGGCAACTCGATATTGGCAAAGCCAATATCGATAGTGATACCGCGGCGCTTCTCTTCCTCGAGCCGGTCGGCGTCGATTCCGGTGAGAGCTCTCACCAGCGCGGTCTTGCCATGATCGATGTGGCCAGCGGTACCTACGATGACGGACTTCATTGGGGACAGTATAGTTGGGATGTGACAGTTGCGATCGTTTTAGACCCTACGTATCCCGACCTGGAGCGGTTGGCAGGGCAAATGCCAATCTGGGCTGTTGATTCCGCTCTCCACAGGCCGGTAGCTGAGCGATTGTGGCAACTGCGTGGGATGGCTGACGCCGTCCAAGGAATAACGCTGTTTAAGGTTGCGAATGAAGCAGACGCCGAAGCTAACTGCATCAACATCATCAGTGAAGTCGATTTACACCATGGTGTTTACTCTACCGGGTCGAGGGTTGCGGCGGTTAGGGTAATCGGAACGCGACCATCAAATAAAATTCGGGAGAGTTTGGGAGCCTATGGGTTTGTCACTTTCGAAACAACACCAGACGGATTTATAGCCCGGGCACTGGAAACCGAAAGCGTCCTTCCCTAGTCTCCTTCCAGATGCGACAATAGTATTTTCCCCATGACGACAGCCTCTACTCTAGCCATCACTCCGGAAATCGTCCGGGAGCACGGCCTCACGCCTGAAGAATACGAGAAGGTCAAACAACTTCTCGGCGGACGCGAGCCCACTATCACCGAGCTCGGCATTTTCAGCGTGATGTGGAGCGAACACTGCTCCTACAAGTCTTCTCGCGTACATCTGAAGCGGCTGCCTACTCGTAGCCGGCGGGTCGTGCAAGGCCCGGGCGAGAACGCGGGCATCATTGACATCGGCGATGGATGGGCCTGCGCATTCAAGATCGAGTCGCACAATCATCCATCGTTCATCGAGCCGTTCCAGGGAGCGGCCACCGGCGTGGGCGGAATCCTGCGCGACATTTTCACCATGGGAGCTCGGCCGGTTGCGGTGATGGATTCGCTCAGGTTCGGGCCGATTGTGGCCCCCAACTCGACGGGTGATGGCGCCCCCGCTACACAAGCCGAGATCCACAAGAATCATTCCCTGCTCGAAGGCGTAGTGAGTGGCGTTGCGTCTTACGGAAACTGCTTCGGCGTCCCTAACCTCGGCGGTGAAACCAAATTCGAAGCCTGCTATTCCGGCAACCCCCTGGTGAATGCCTTTGCTCTGGGCTTGGTGCGTCGCGACCAAATCTTCTACGCAAAAGCCGCCGGAGAAGGCAATCCGGTGATTTACGTTGGATCGAAAACCGGCCGTGACGGCATTCACGGCGCAACCATGGCCAGCGAAGAATTCAGCGAAGCTTCCGAGGCGAAACGGCCAAATGTGCAAGTCGGCGATCCCTTTCTCGAAAAGCTGCTGCTCGAAGCTTGCCTCGAAGCCATGCAAACCGGCGCCATTGTTGGAATTCAGGACATGGGCGCGGCCGGTCTGACCTGCTCCACTTGTGAGATGGGAGCACGCGGCCACGTGGGAACTGAGATCGAACTCGACCGTGTGCCGCAGCGCGAAACCGGTATGACGGCTTACGAGATCATGCTCAGCGAATCCCAGGAACGCATGTTGCTCGTGGCCCAGAAGGGCCGTGAAGAAGAAGTCTTCCGCGTGTTTGAGAAATGGGGACTCGACGCCGTCGAGATCGGCCGCGTCACCAACGACGGCAAAATGCGCGTGCTTCACCACGGAGAAATTGTTTCTGAGATTCCCAACGAAGCGCTCACCGACGATGCGCCTGTATACAAACGTCTGCTCGAACGACGGGAACCGCCGGTCTTGCGCGAGATGCCCGCGTCGATTAAGCTGGCCGAAACGGGCGACCTCACTGGCAATCTCGAGCGCTTGCTGGCCAGTCCGAATATTTGCGGCAAACGTTGGGTGTGGCAGCAGTATGACCACATGGTCCAGACCAACACGGTCGAAGGCCCAGGCGCCGGCGATGCCGGCGTGATTCGCATAAAAGGCTCGCAGCGCGGGCTTGCGATGGCGCTCGATGGTAACAGCCGCTGGTGTTATCTCGATCCGCAACTTGGAGCGATGCACGCCGTCGCCGATGCAGCTCGCAACGTGGCTTGCTCGGGCGCGACTCCGGTGGGCGCGACCAATTGTCTGAACTTCGGTAATCCGGAAAAGCCGCGAATTATGTGGCAGTTCTCCAAGGTCATCGACGGCATTACCAAAGCCTGCGAGGAATTGGACGTTCCGATTACCGGCGGCAACGTCAGCTTCTACAACGAAACTCTAGGCGAAGGAATCTATCCGACGCCGGTGATCGGAATCGTTGGCATTCTTGACGACGTTCACAAGGCAGTGTTCCCCAACTTCCGTGAGCCAGGGCGGGCTGTCGTTCTGCTGCGCGCTTCGGAGCCGGGCGATCTCACTGACGCGGAATCCGAGTTCGGTTCGTCGGAGTATGCCAAGGAAATTCTCGGGGCGGTGTGGGGATTTCCTCCGGCGCTCGAACTCGAACGAGAGGCCGCGCTGCAGAAAGCCGTCGTCGAGATGATCGGGGCGGGCTTGGTCGATTCCGCGCATGATTGCTCGGAAGGCGGCATTGCGGTCACGTTGGCGGAGTCGTCTTGTTCTAAGGGGATTGGAGTCCGGGCGAATCTGGAATCGCAAGGGCTGCCGCCGGAGTTTGTTCTGTTCGGCGAGGATTCTAGCCGCGTCGTGATCTCGTGCGACCGAAGCAACCTGTTGCGAATCCAACAGGTGGCGGGGAAATACGGGCTGTCGGCGGAAGAGATCGGCGAGACCGTTTCCGAACAGGTCGAGATCAAGCTCGACGGGCGAGTGGTCGTCTCGGCGACGGTGAGCCAGTTGCGCGATTCGTATGAGGGCGCGCTGGAAGCGGCGTTACGGACGGAACCAAACTGAGGGGCCGAGAGCAAAATGTCCTGCGACAAATTTCACGATGAGTGCGGGGTCGTAGCGATTCACGGACACCCGGAGGCGGAGAAGCTCGCTTACCTCGGGCTGCATGCTTTGCAACATCGCGGGCAGGAATCGGCGGGGATCGTGACTTCTGACGGCATGGCTCTGCACATGCACAAAGCCATGGGCTTGGTCGCCGACATTTTTCAGGAGTCTGTTCTCGCCCAGTTGAAGGGCACGCTGGGCATTGGACACACCCGTTACTCGACCGCCGGGGATTCGGCGCTGCTCAACGCGCAGCCAATCATGGTGCAATCGAACAAGGGCAGGATGGCGCTGGCGCACAACGGCAACCTGGTGAATGCGCAGGATATTCGTCATCGGTTGGAGAGCCAGGGTTCGATTTTTCAGACCAATAGCGACACCGAAGTGATCGTGCACCTGATCGCGCTTTCGAAAGAGCTGACGCTGCCCGAAGCGATCGCCGATGCGCTGCGCCGAGTCGAAGGCGCGTTCTCGCTGGTCATGATCAGTCCTGACCGGATCTTTGCGGCGCGCGACCCGCGGGGTTTCCGTCCGCTCGCGATGGGGAGAATTCCAGCGCATGGCGGCGAAACGCAGGACACGATCGTGTTTGCCTCTGAAACCTGCGCTTTCGATCTGATTGGAGCCACTTTCGAGCGCGATGTGAAGCCCGGCGAACTGGTTATCGTGGGCCCGGAGGGAATTACCTCGCGGACGTATGCTCCGGCTCTGGCGCAGTCGAGCTGCATCTTTGAGCATGTATATTTCTCGCGGCCCGACAGCCGCGTATTCGGGCGGGCGGTGCAGGAGAGCCGTGAGGAGTTGGGGCGGCAACTGGCGCGCGAAGCGCCGGCAGAGGCCGACGTCGTAGTCCCGGTGCCGGACTCCGGTGTGACCGCGGCCGTAGGCTATGCGGCGGAGAGCGGGATTCCGTTTCGCTTCGGGCTGATCCGCAATCACTACATCGGACGAACCTTCATCGAACCGCGACAAACTGTCCGCGACTTCGGAGTAAAGCTGAAGATCAATCCGGTGCGCAGCCTGCTGGAAGGCAAGCGCGTGGTGCTGATCGACGACTCGATTGTGCGCGGTACCACCAGCCGCAAAATCGTGCGCATGGTCCGGAGCGCCGGAGCCAAGGAAGTGCACATGCGTATTTCCTGCCCGCCGACAGTTTCACCGTGCTTCTACGGGGTTGACACACCTTCCAAGAAGGAACTGATCGCCGCGAACAAGTCGGTGGAAGAGATTCGCGAGTTCATCGGGGCGGACTCGCTTGCGTATCTCTCACACCAGGGATTAAAGAAAGCCTGCGGTGACGGCGAGAAAACCAGCTATTGCTCGGCCTGTTACACCGGAGTGTATCCGACCAACCTGGTCGATGTTGAAGAGATTCAGCCCGCCGGCGCGGGTAGACGGTAACGGCTTCGGGCATCACGCAGCCGAGACTTTTTCGCGATTCTTATTCCTAACCAGCTTGCGAAAGCACTGCGAGACTCGTCCGCAAAGCGGACTTCGCTTTCCCCAGCACTGCTGCCGAGCTGTCACATTCCGCCCCGCCGCGGCTAGAGCAAATTTAGAACGTCACCCGAACGCCGATTTGCGCGGCGAAGGGAATGCCCACGGTGGTGCCGGGGCCGAAGAAGTCTCCTAGGGCGCCCTCGGGTATCTCAAGCTGCTTCAGGCTGGTGACGGGCGCGGTCTGGGAGCAGCTTGCGTTGGTGCAGACACTGGTGACGTTCGTGATGCCTTGCGCGTTGGGCATCATCTGAGCGGCTGGAACCGGGAGTTGGGCGACATTGACAGCAAAATTGGCGCCCGGATTGTTCCGGTTGAAGAGATTGAAGAACTCGATGAACGGATCGATCCGCCAGCGTTCATTGATTTTGAAAGGACGCGTTACCCGCAGGTCCGTCTGGATGTAAGGCGTACCGCGGAATTCGTCGAGGCTTGTGTACACTCCGTTTACATAGATGCGGCCGGTGTTGTCCGCAGTCGTGATCGTGATGGGCCGGGCACTCTCGACTTGGGCGACGGCGCTCAATTCGAATCCACCAGGAATGTGCACCGTGCCGGCCAGCACGAAACGGTGACGAACGTCTTCGCCAGACGGACCATAGTCGCCGGGTCCGAAAGCATCCAGCGTTCCGTTCGGCAGTTTGCAGACACCATCCACGTAGTCAAACAGCTCGCCCAGCAGGCATCCCCACGTCTGTGCTTTGGAGAGCGTGTAGTTTGCGACCAGATTGAAGCGGTGCATATTGCCTTGCAGGTGTAGCATCAGCGCGTTGTAGCTGGAACGGTTGTTCGATTCGAACACATTGACGTTCGGCACCACATTCGCCTGATCGGTGGCATAGTTTGGGTCCGACGTGGGAATGAGCGGAGTGAACAGGTTGGTGCCGCCGGAATAGGGAAAGGCGCGGTATCCGTGATTGCCCTGCTCGTGCACAAAATCGGCGCTCATCAGCCAGTGTTCATTGAAAGCGCGCTGCACGCCGGCGGTCGTATGAATGGAGTACGGCGTTTTGTAGGGGGAGCCGATCAGATTGCCGGAAGCTCCGCTGCCGCCGACCAGACAGCCTGCGCCTGTCAGCGCATAAGTGCCGGGGCCTCCCGTAAGGCTGCAGGTTCCGGTGGTGAAGTTCGAGCTGTTGACGCCCTGAAAGGCGGTCGCCCATCCATTCTGCGCGAGATCATCGTAGTAAATGCCAAAACCGGCGCGAATTACGGTCCTCTCGCTGTTGCCGGGTGAGTACGCGATCCCAAGACGCGGCGCGATTTGCTTGCGGTAATCCTGAGGAAGGCTGGGCACAACCGGAATCTGCAATGCTTGCAGCGTTACATATGCGGCATTATCGGCCTGGCTTCGGCCCGAACCCGTGAACAGCCCCCAAGTGGTCTGGTAGCGCAAGCCGTAGTTGAAGGTGAGTTGGTGGGAGACGCGCCAGGAATCTTCCGCGTAGAACGCAAGGCGCTGAACACTTTGCGAAAAGGATCCGTCGCCGGCAGGGGTGTAATTGCAAGTGGAACCGTCCGCAGCGGTGAAGTTGGCGCAGTGCGGGGTGAAGGTTCCAAACACGCCGCGGTTCTGTATGTAATACAGCGGGTCATTGACGTACCTGGCAAGAGTCTCAGCCGTGGAAGCGAACGAACCGCTCAGCACCGGTTCGTGAATGAAATCGACTCCGAACTTGAGCCCATGGCTACCCGCAGCGTGGCTGAGGTCGTAGCGGATTTGATATTTCTGCTGATTGCGCAGGTCCGGGAAAAGAGTAATCGGAGTAGCGAATTGGTTGTCGCCGAAGGTTTCGAAACCGGAGACGGTCAGCGCTGTGGAACTGAAAGGGAACGCCAGCGCAAAGCCCAGATCTGAGTTTCGAGCCTGCGTCACATGCAATAAACTGGCGTCGAGAACCAGATTGCCAAGCCAGGTTGAATTAAAAGTATAGGTGTTGCAGAGCGCCACATTCCAGTAATTGTTGTGCGTGGTCAGGCCAGTCGACGGCAACGTACCCTGCTGCACCAGGGCGTTGTGGGTGAGATAGTTGTCTTCCGACACCCGCAGGAACCAATTCGATCTCGAAGACTGTGCCCAATCAAAGCGCACCGAACCGAGATAGTCGCGAAAGGGAATCGGAACGGTGGCGGGGATGGCGATCGAAGGAACGCCGGTGATCAATCCCTGAGACGCCAATTGCGCAAGCGCATTAAATTGAGTAATGCTGGCGGGGCTGTAAGCGATGCTCGCGTCTTCGTGCACGGCCTCGAAAGAAGTGAAGAACCATATCTTATTTTTTCCGATGGGACCGCCGATCGTGCCCACATAATTCTGGCGTGAGAACGGCTGCTTGGGATCAGGCGCAGGATTTTCAATGGGGAAGCGGGCGTTGAGCGCGGCTGCCCGCTCGTAGAAAGCCGCATCGCCGTGCCAGTCGTTGGTACCGTGTTTGGTTGTGATCACGACGGACCCGGCCGTTGTCCAGCCGGTATCCGCGTCTTCATTTGAAGTGCGCACGGCAAATTCCTGAATGCCATCGGGCGAGAAGTTTTGCAGGAAGCCGCCAATCCAGTCATCGGAGTTGTCGGCGCCGTCGACCGAGAGTTCATTGTTCAAGCCGGAGCTTCCGCCGGTCGACACCGCAGTGATACGCGCCTTGGTAGGATCGGAAGGCTCGACTGGTTCCGTTCCAGACACAAGATAAGCGATGTTGGCGAAGCTGCGAGCCGGAAGCGGAAGGGATTCGAGGTCCTGGCTGCCAACCACACCGCCGCGTACGGCGCTCGACGTATCAATCGTTTCCGTGGTGATCGAGGACGGTACCGCCGGCACATTCACGGTCTCATGTCCTTTTTCGAGTTTGAGCGTGACGCTGATATCGCGCACCACACTGACGGCGACATTTACGTCGGCCGTGGCCTCCGCAAAGCCCGTCGCCGTAACCACCACGTGATACGAGCCGGGCAGCAGGCCCTCAATGCGAAACTCTCCGCGATCGTTGGCTATTGCCTCGCGGCTGATCGAGGACCCTGCTGACTGGACAACGATGCGAGCACCCGCCACTCGAGCGGCGCTGGCGTCCTGGACCTCTCCCCGAAGCGCGCCGTTCGGATTCTGGGCATAGGTGCTCGCCGCGAGTATCGCCGTAAGGAACACGCCAATTGCACCAGTAAGCCGGCTTGTATTTCTTCGCTTGGACTGCATTTGATAGTTCCCCACCGAAGACAAAAGAGTTCGCGAGTTCTGCCGCTTGCTGCTGATTTCCCGGACCGTATCGGGGTCGTCCCCAGGGAGTGGGAACGAATCGATGAGAGTAGCCTGTGTGGCGAACTACTACCAGAGCCCGTAGGAAGGGGGCGTTGCGGCGGCTTTGCGCAGGCGGGGACGTCCCCGCCACGCGGCCTTGGTCAGGATCTTTGGGCGGAGGCTACGCGAGGGATGCCCTGAAGATCATTGGTGATTTCAACTTGTTGCCAGCCGATTAGGAGTTGCTTTACGCGGTCCGCGATGGTCCCACTGATTTCCATTACTAGCCAACCGTGCGGCTTCAGGGCTGTGACTGCTTGCGGGACCAGGCGCTCAATTACTTCGAGGCCTGTGGGGCCTGCGAAAACGGCGCTGCGCGGTTCGAACTTGCGGACTTCGAGCTGAACCTGGTCTTCCTCGGATTCACCAACGTAGGGAGGGTTGGATACTACAAAGTCAAAAGCACCGGGGGCGAGACCCTGCAGCAGATCGGTTTGGTGAAAATGAATCCGATTTTCGAGTCGATGGCGGGCGGCGTTGACACGGGCGATTTCCAGCGCTGCCGGGGAATTGTCCGTGGCGTGGATTTCTGCTTGCGGGAGTTCTTTGGCCAGTGCCACGGCGATGCAGCCTGATCCGGTGCCCACGTCGACGATTTGCAGCGGGCCCGGCGAGGACGCCCGGCCTGCATTGTTGCTTATGAGCTTCAGCACGGTCTCGATTACGTGTTCGGTTTCCGGGCGTGGAATTAACACAGCCGGCGTGACGATGAAATCCATGCCCCAGAATTCCTGGTGTCCGGTGATAAATTGCGCGGGGGTTCCGTCGGCACGCTGGTTGAGGGCTTCGTCGTAGCGGGTTTGTTCTTCAGTAGTGAGTTCACGCTCGGGATGCGCGTAGAGGTATGCCCGGTCGCAGCCTAGTGTGAACATCAGGAGCAGCTCGGCATTCATGCGCGGTGAGCCGACTTGGGCCCTGGTTAAGCGGTCAACCGCTGACGTGAGTGCGTCTCTAAGAAGCACGAGAGTATTTCACCATGAAAACGTTCGCCAGAAGACTAGCAGTGTCATGCTGAGCAAAGCGAAGCATCCCTAACACCCCGATTCGTCGTGGTAATAGGGATTCCTCGCGGCACTCGGAATGAGAACTTAGGACTGATGAGATGTGCAGTCACAACACCGCGGTTTCATGAATTGTTCTCCCCTCGGCAAAGCGGGACAAGTTCAGAAGCGACGCATCGATGAGTTCGGTCTTCCCGGTGAGGATCAGGTCTGCGAGGATCTTTCCCGTGGCTGGCGCGTGCATCACGCCGTGGCCGCTGAAGCCGTTGGCGAAAAAGAAGCCGGGCAAACCGGGCGCCTCGCCGAGAATGGGATGGTGATCCGGGGTCATCTCGTACAGCCCGGCCCACGCACGCTTCGGATTGACTGCCAGGTTTTCAAACACCGGAACCCGGTCGGCGGCACGAGTCAGGATCTTCTCGATAAATGCGGGATCGAAATCGGTTTTGTATCCGGAGGTTTCCTCGGGATCGTTCCAGGCGAGCAGAAATCCCAGCGCTTCCGGACGAAAATGAAAGCCATTGGACATATCAATAATCATGGGAGCGCTGTGGGGAAACTTATCGAAAGGCTCGGTGGGAACCAACATGCGACGTAGCGGTTCCACGGGCAGATCTATGCCGGCCATTTCGGCGATTGGCTTCGCCCATGCGCCGGCAGCATTGACCACCTTGCGAGTCGACACGCGGCCTCTGCTGGTCTCTACGGCGGCCACCCCTTGCGCATCTCGGTGGATGCCTGTAACCGGCGTGTACTTCCATAGCTTCGCTCCATGATCCGCGGCGCAGGTCATGAATCCAATCATGGCACTGTAAGGATCGACGAAGCCGTCGGTCGAGCAGAAACTACCGCCCACGATGTCATCGGAGCGAAGCTTCGGGAACATTTCGCGAATCTCTTCTGCCGAGATGAGACGCACATCCTTGAGTCCGATGCCGACTTGCTTCTCGTAGTTCGTCCGCAGGTAGGCGAGCTGTTTTTCATTGGTGGCGCAGAACAAGTAACCCTGAGGCCGGTAGTCAGCCGGATAGCCGAGCCTCTCGTCAAAGCTGGCATAGAAGGGAATGGAGTACAGCGACATCTGAATGCTTACCGGAGTGGAGAATTGGGCGCGCACTCCGCCCATGCTTTTGCCTGTGGATCCCTTGCCCTGAGCGGTTTCGCGCTCGATCACTAAGACATCCTTGCAGCCCATGGCAGTTAGGTGATAGGCAATGCTTGAGCCAACAATTCCTCCGCCGATGATGACGACTTCCGCGGTTTGCATACCGCCGCATTGTATTTCATGGAGACTGAATCTAACTGCTTAAACCACAAAGGACACAAAGGTTCACAAAGGTTCACAAAGGAAGTCCACGAGAGCGGAGAGAACTGCCTGATCAAAGGGTTTCTTTGTGACCTTCGTGTCCTTTTGTGGTTTAAGTCTTTGCCGGTGCGCCTTGAACCCTTCTTGCCGCCGCCTTAAACTGAATGAAGATGCATACGCACAGCCATGGCGCGGGCGAGCGAACCTCCAAGGTCTTGCGGATTTCGCTGGCCGTCACTCTGGGCTACATTGTGTTGCTGGTGATTGCCGGCATCCGCGCGCATTCTTTGGCGTTGCTCTCCGAAGCTGGGCACAATCTTTCTGATTTTGTTGCGCTGTTGCTGTCGCTGGTCGCGGTTTATTTGGAGTCGCGTCCGCCCAGCGCGACTAAGACTTATGGATGGCATCGGGCCGGAGTGTTGGCGGCGCTGGTGAATGCGGGTTCGCTGGTCGTGGTTTCGTTCCTGATTTTCTACGAAGCCTTCCGGCGGTTGCAGCATCCGGAGCACGTGCAGGCTCGCCTGATGATCTGGGTGGCGGCTGCGGGCGTTTTGATGAATGGGGTGATCGCCCTGCTGCTCTACCGCTCGGGCCGTGACGTCAACATCCGCAGCGCCCTGCTGCACGAGATTGGCGACACGGTTTCGACGGCTGCGGTCATTGTTGGCGGCTGGGTGATCCTGGCGACGGGGCAGTACTGGATTGATTCGGCGCTGTCGTTTGCCATTGCCGCGCTGATTCTGTGGTCGGGATTCGGCATCTGTCGCGAAACACTAAATATCCTGCTGGAAGGGACGCCGCGCGGCATTCGGTTGGATCGGGTCGAGGCTGCGATGCGGGCGGTCGAAGGCGTGAACGATGTCCACGATTTGCATGTGTGGAACATTGGCTCGGAGACGCGGGCTTTATCGTGTCACATTTCAATCGCGGACATTCCGCCTTCAGCCAGCGAGCGGATTCTGCGCGACGTAAAAGAGCGGCTCCGCGAGGATTTTCACATCGACCATACGACCATTCAGTTTGAACATGTGATTTGCGAAGTGGCGCATGGATGCGTGATTCCGGTGAGTGAAGAGCATGGGCATGAGCACTGAATTCAGCGGTCAGCATTTAACATTCAGTCCCTGAAGATTTTCTGGACCTGACGTCGAGCCTCTGGTTATCCCGCGGATATTCACTAGGACAAGCGGCGCTGTTTGTCGTAAACTTTCCCGCGTGAATGGACGCCTTCGCATTCTCCACCTTGCCATTGGGGCCGTGTCGATCGTTTCGGTTTTCTGGTGGCTTCAGTTTTCCTTGCCCGGCATCTGCTGCGGAGATTTTGACGGGTACTACCACATCAAATGGAGCCAGCTATTGTGGCAGGGACTGCGTAGCGGACATTTCCCGCCGGCGTTTACCTGGTTGCCGCTGACGACCCTGAACGCCTCTCAATACGCGGACCAGCATTTCCTCTTTCACTTGCTGCTCATTCCGTTCACCTGGTTCAGCGATCTTCGTCTGGGGGCAAAAGTGGCGACTGCGCTATTCAGTGCGGCTGCCGTTTTCTCCGTCTACTGGCTCATTCTGCGCTATCGCATTCGTTATCCACTGCTTTGGCTTTTGGCCTTGCTTGGATGTTCATCGTTTTTCTATTCGCGTTTGACGATGACCAAAGCGCAGGGTGTCTCGATTCTGTTCATCGTGGCGGGGATTTATCTTCTTTTCGAGCGAAAATACACATGGCTTGCGCCCACGGCGTTTCTTTACGTCTGGACCTACAACCTGTTCGTGATGTTAGGCGTGCTGGCCTTGATCTGGACTGCGGTGGTGTGGTGGAGCGAGCGGCGGATTGAATGGCGTCCACTACTGTGGACCGGCGTTGGCATGGTGGCAGGTTTCCTCATCAATCCGTATTTCCCACACAATATAAGTCTTTTTCTCGAACATCTCATTGCCAAGTCGGGTTCGGCTTCCATGCAGGCGGGCGTAGGTTTTGAATGGTATCCCTTGAACAGTTGGGAGTTCGTGAATACTGCTGCGGTCGCATGCCTGTCCATGGCCGTCGGTTACGTTGCGTTTGGATATGTGCTTTCCTCCATCCGCCCCGATAAGATCCGGGTGCAACGTCCGCTGCTGTTCCTGGTTTTTTCGAGTTTCCTACTGGTCATCACCCTTCGCTCGATGCGCTTCGTGGAGTACTGGCCACTCTTTGCTGTGCTCTTTGCAGCTTTTGCCCTCCAGGCTGCCTGGGATAACAAGCCAGCGTTGCCCGGCCCGCTGCAGCAAGCAGGTGAGAACCTGCAACCGATTCCAGCGAACCCGGAACTGGTCGGCGGACCCAGAATGCTCAGAAAGGCTCTGTTTATCGGTCTGATTGTGATCCTGCTGGGCGCCGATTCGCTTTACAACCTGAACGCCGCCCGACTTCGGATCACAGATGTGACGAAGGGTCTGAACTACTATCAAGCCGGAGCCGCGTGGCTGCTGGCCAACGTTCCTCCCGGCAGTTTGATCTTCGACGTTAACTGGGGGGATTTCCCGAAGCTGTTTTTCTATGACACGAAGCACAGTTACGTTGGGGGCCTGGATTCAGTTTACCTGCGGGATCAGCATTCTGAAATTGCCCGGCTTGACGACCGGTTGTCGAGCGGGGAAGAGCAGGATCCAGCCGCCGCTATCCGTTCGCTTTTCGCGGCTGCCAATCCGGGAGGACTCAGTTACGTGTTTGCGGGGAACCATCCGGCACCTCCGAGGCCGGAGTGGTTCCGCTACATGATGGAAAAAGGGAAGGTCAAGAAGGTGTATGAGGACAAAGAGTGCGCCATCCTTCAGGTTTTCGACAGCCCGGAGAGCGCATCCCCGTCGACGGCACTTTCGCCGCAACAAAGAGGAAAGTGGGATACGCCGGAGCATAGGATGGTTGCGGCTGAACAGGTTCATCGCCGGTTTGGAGGGGACATCTACGGTACGGTTGAAGATGTCGGAGGGGTGACGACCCTAGTTATACACAATAAGAACGCAACCGCGGATTGGGCTAAGAAATTATTCGAGAAGGATCTGGGATCGGAAGCCGGGGAAGCGTTGTGGCAGTTCGGATTCGGCAAGTATGCCGTGACCAACGGAAGTGACGGCTGGATTGCGGCGGTCGAGGGCAACGAAGAATACCGCTCGCTCTTCAAAGACACTCCCGAACCCGTCAAGTAGAACCGTACATGCGCGGTTCGATTGGGCGAAGGTGTATTCAACCGTTCGTCTGACTCTGGTAGATTTCGCGCGCTCGCTCGATGGTGTCGGCTTCTTCTGGCAATTTGTCCGGACGTAAGCGCACGATCCTGGGGAAGCGCAACGCGTATCCGCTGTCGTGACGGTCGGAACGCATCATGTTGTTGAAGGCTACTTCCAGCACAATTCTGGGTTCAACGATCAGGCGGAAGCCCTGGTCTGCAACGGTGTGCTCCAGAAACCATTTGGTCATCTCGGCGATCTCGGCATCGGTTAAGCCGGAGTAGGCCTTGCCTATGTTTACCAGCCGGTCGCCGTCTCGAACGGCGAACGTGTAATCGCTGAGAACGCGGATGCGTTTGCCGTGACCGTATTCGACAGCGGTCACTACGACGTCGAGCGTCGCCAGTTCACGTTTCAGTTTCAGCCAGGATTTTCCTCGCCGTCCGGGCGTGTAGGCAGACTGGGGATCTTTGATCATCAATCCTTCGTTGCCGCGGGCTTGGGCTGCTTCGAAGAGTTGATCGAGTTCCGGGGGCGAGGATGCCTGAAATACAGGCGCGCGAAAAACCTGGGCGGCGATTAGCGGTTCCGTCGATTCCAGCATCAGCTGTCCCTGCGCTCCGGTGGATTTTGCTCGCGCTGGGATTCGAGGTGCGGCCAACAGTTCGTCAAGCAACTTCGCCCGCTCTTGCAGCGGGCGATCGATCAACAATCTGCCTCCGGCGTAGAGTACGTCAAAGACTATATAAGCGACCGGGACGCTCCGCATCATTTGATCGCTGACTTTCTTCCTACCCAGCCGCTGCTGCAGGGCACTGAATGGCAGAGCGCGGCCGGGTTCGCCAGATTCAGCGGTCAGATAGCTCCAGGCCACGATCTCTCCGTCTAGGATAACGTCTTGAGGAAGCCCGGCGAGCGCGTCTGGGAGTTCGGGAAATGATTCGGTGATTTCGTCGCGAGTGCGGGAAAAGATGCGCACCTCGCCGCCGGAGCAGTGTGCCTGAGCACGAATGCCGTCGTATTTGTCTTCGACCAGCGCGTTCCCGAAATAACTGAGCGCTTCTTCCGCGGACTGAGCAGGGCTGGCCAGCATGAATCCCAGGGCATGGAACAGGCGCATTTTGGCTTGGTTCAGTTTTCCTTCGGCGGCGAAGCGGAGGGTTTCACCGATGTCGCCGAGAAGCATGTTGGCCCGCTGGACTTCGTAGGGTTTGCAGCCGTAGGCCTTAGCGATGGCTTCCTCGACCAGGCTTTCTTTCAGGCCAATCCGCAGATCTCCGGTGACGATTTTAACGATGTATTTGGCCTCGCGCGGGGTTACTTGCGAGAGCAGTTCGCGGACGAGAATAGTTTTAGAGCCTGGGCCGTGGGCGGCGGCGATTTTCCGGAATACAGATTGCACATCTTGCAAGTTCAGACCGTTGTTGACGGTTGAATTTTCGTAGTCTCGCTCGCTGCCGAGCTCCGCTTGACCTGGACCGGCGACGGCGCCCTTCCCCACGCGATCTGGGCCGCGCAAGACCTCCGCGGCTACCGCGCCCAGATCTCCGTGCTTGCGGTAGGCTGCAGTGAGATCCTGAGCGCTCTTGCCGGAGAGGCCTTCGATCGCCTGCCAGAGCAGCCTTCCTCCCACTTGCAGCGTGGTTTCCTCCCACGTGGGGAAAGCTTTGCCGCAAAGAAAAATCGCCGCGATGGAGGCTTCCTCCAGCGGGATCGACCGGAGGTAGTCCGCCACGATTGCGGTTTTTTCCAGTTTCCTGGTTGTGCCGGCGATGCGGTCGCAGGCTTCCGCGAATTTGCGCATGTTGCAATGCTCACTCAATGGCATTGACGTTGCCCAGCAGCCGAGCATCGCTCGGCCGGGCTGGTCAGGGAACCCGTCCCCACACAATTACCGCTGCAATCACAGCCTTGTAAGTTGCTGTGAACCTGCCACTTATGGCCCGGGCCAGCCTATCCTAAACCAACTCTGGCTGTGATACTCTTAGATGTCGGTACTTCGTCTTCTGAAGGATCATCTAATTATCATGCGGTTCTTGCGAACATTGTGTCGGTTTTTCGTGGCTATCCAGTTGCTGCCCGCGCTGGAGGGCGGCGAGGAAACTTTGGTCGGCGGCCAGGCTGTGCTTGAGGGCGTTATGATGCGGTCGCCTCATGCGTGGGCGATCGCGTGCCGCAAGCCGTCGGGAGAGGTTTCGATCCACAGCGAACCGCTGGAGCGGCTTTCAGAGCGGCATAAATGGATGGGCTGGCCAGTGATGCGTGGCGTCATCACGTTGGGCCACGCCATGACGCTCGGCTTCCGGGCGCTAAAGTTTTCGGCGAATGTTGCGCTCGACGAGTTGCAACCCGAGGCGGAGCCGGGGCAGCCCGAGAAAAAGAAACTGGAAATCAGCGGGTGGATCGCCGCTGTGAACATCGTCTTCTCGGTTGGCTTTTTCATCTTCATGTACAAATTCCTGCCCCTGGTGGCGACTACGGAACTGAAGCGCGTGAACCCCGTTTTTGGCGAGCAGGTAGTTTTCAACCTCGTAGACGGCATTATTCGTCTTGTGCTGTTCCTGCTGTTTATCTGGGGTACGTCGCTGTGGAAGGATATCCGGCGCGTGTATGAATACCACGGAGCCGAGCACAAAACAGTATTCGCGTTTGAGAACGGCGATCCATTGGACATGTCCTCAGTGCAGAAGTATTCGACCTATCATCCGCGCTGCGGAACCAGCTTTCTGATGACCGTGATGATTATTTCGATCTTCGTGTACATGCTGGTGCCGGTCACGACCTTCTGGGCGCGGTTTGCAGTTCGCATCGTGCTGTTGCCGGTGATTACCGGGTTGTCTTACGAGATCATTCGTTTTGCCGCCAAACATCGCGGATCGTTGTTCGCCCTTATGACCGCTCCGGGTTTGTGGATGCAGCGGATCACCACCAAGCCCCCGTCGGATGAGCAGGCGGAGTGCGCCATCGTCGCGCTGGACCAGGCTATGTCGCTAGAGAAGCAGCGTGGCGGCGAGTTAGTTATCGCTTAGCGGCCCCGCCGCGAACTCTTTCTACCCCATCCTCACTTGTACAACTAGAATATAGAGACGCAGATTGCTGCGTCTCTTGGGCAGCCGAAACGTAGCAATCTACGTTCCTACAGGAAACATCATGTTTGAAAGACTTGATCAACTCGAGGCACGCTACGAGGAACTAACGCAGGCGCTGGCTTCGCCGGATATCATGAACGACTCGGCGAGATATCAAAAAACTGCCAAGGCGCACAGCGAAATCAGTCTCATCGTGGAGCGATACCGCGAATTTAAGGATTTGAAACGGGGCATTGCCGAGAGCCGGGCGGTGCTGGCCGACGAGAAGGATCCCGAAATGCGCGCCTACGCGCAGGAAGAGCTGGACAAACTGGAGGGGCGCGTCGTTGGAGTGGAAGAAGAGCTCAAGGTTTTGCTTTTGCCTAAAGATCCCAACGATGAGAAGGATGTGATTCTGGAAATCCGCGCAGGCACGGGCGGCGACGAGGCCACTTTGTTTGCGGCGGAAATGTTTCGCATGTACACCCGATACGCGGAAACCCAGGGCTGGAAAGTGGAAGTGCTCTCGACCTCCGAGTCTTCTGCCGGGGGCTTGAAGGAAGTCATCGCGTTGATTGAAGGCCAGCGGGTGTTTTCGCGCTTGAAATATGAGAGCGGGGTGCATCGCGTGCAGCGCGTGCCCGCTACCGAGCAGCAGGGCCGGATTCATACCTCGGCCGTCACGGTTGCCGTTTTGCCAGAAGCGGAGGATGTGGACATCAAGATCGAGGCCAAGGATCTCCGCATTGATACGTTCTGCTCGTCGGGGCCCGGCGGGCAATCGGTGAACACGACTTACTCCGCCGTGCGCATCACGCATATCCCGACCAATACCGTCGTAAGCTGCCAGGATGAGAAGTCGCAGATCAAGAACCGAGAGAAGGGAATGCGCGTGCTGCGCTCGCGGCTTTACGAAATGGAGATGCAGAAGCAGCAGGACGCTCTGGCCAAGGAACGAAAAGCCATGGTGGGTTCGGGAGATCGCAGCGAGAAGATTCGGACTTACAACTTTCCTCAGAACCGCGTTAGCGATCACCGCATCGGCTTGACCATCCATCAACTGCAGGAAGTCATGGATGGGAAGTTACAGTCGCTGATCGAGGCGCTGACGGCCCACTATCAGGCTGAGAAGATGAAGCAGGAAACCGCCAGCGTGGTGTAAGTTGGCTCACAGCAAATCTCCAGCGGCTGAAACCGAATCTGTATCGCGAATGTCCTTACACTATGCCTGAAGGCATACCCTGATACGAACCGTGCCGAGCTGTGCTCGGCCACTCCAGGTGTCCGGGTCTACGTCGGTGTTGCAGCCCGCACTTCTCGCCAAACAAAAAAGCCTCTCGCTTGCGCAGGAGGCTTTTCTGGGGGGAGGGCGTCCGGGCTTGGGCCCGTCGTCCTGAAATCTACTTTGCCGGGTTTTGATCGGGCGTGGTCGCGTTCGCAGAAAGCTGTTCCAGATCGTTTTTCAGGAGGCTTATCTCTACGCGGCCGCCGCTGGTTCGTTTGGTCTTGGCTTGGTCATCGGCGTTCGCGCTCGGTACGGGAGCGTTGCCCATGCCTACCACGTAAATCCGGTAGACCGGAATGTCATGGTTCAGCACGAGGTAGCGTACTACCGAATCCGCCATCTTCTGCGAAGTGGCAATCGCGGCTTGGCCGTGGCCTGAGGAGAAACCCTGTACTTCGATGATGTAGCCGCGCTGGCTCTTCAGCGGGGTCGCCATGTCGTCGAGGGCGGTCTTGGCATTCTGGCTCAGAACGCTCTGGCCGGGACGGAAGCGGATCTCGGTCTGGTTCGACGCCTTGTATTGATCAATGTTGCCGACGACCTGTTCGACCGTGGTGAGACGTGTGTTGGCTTGGGTTGCAGTCTGCTGGGCCATCTGAGCTTTGTTGCCGGCGTCGATGGCGTGCTGGTCGGCTTCGTTGGCCTTCGCGGAGGCAAGCTGAATGCCTTGCTGGGCGCGTGAATCGACGTCCTTGATCATCTTGGTGTTTCCGGCCGTAAGTTCGTCGAGTTCATTTACCCGGTCGCGGATCGGCTCGGTCTGGCGCTGCACATACTTCTTGCGGGCCCACGGATTCAACTTGCCCCAGAAACCTTGGCGGGTTTCAGGCTGCAAAGGTTGCTTTCCGGTGGCGCCGACGGTAGCCGAAGACGTGGACGAGGTCTGGTCCATGCTGGATGAAGCCGAAGCCGATGGAGCGGCTTGGGCGGCGGATTGGTCCGGGGAGGTCGAACTCGTCTGCTGAGCGAAGGCCGGCAGGGCAAGCACGACTGCGACGAATAACGCGACAACTACACGATTCTTCATTTCAACTTCCTCCGAGGGAGGGAGCACCTGGGGGGCTCCGCTCCGGCACGCCTTACGGGCGTGTTGCGTGATTTGTGATTGCGTCTCCAAAATAGACTGACTGAAGCAAGCTTTTCTCGCATTGCCGGCCAACGCTGACGCGGCGTATAGCCATTGGAAATCTAGGGCCGACTGACTCTGGCACTCACAGGTGTCTATAACAGGTCGATTGCCAAACTGCTGCTAAGCTAACTCCTTGGATTGCAATAACATTGTAGTCCTGCTGCAGGACCACAAGAGAATAATAGTCCGCTTTAAGGGTAATTTTGGCAAAACTGATATAAAAACTGCGTGTCGGTGACTCACGCAGCACAGGAGATTGGATGCCCACAAGGAACGGAAGAGTTTGCGTCTTAGGGTTCGTCTGCGTGGTGGTCGCAGCGCTCGGCTGGTCCGAAACTGCCGCCCCCAAGCGTGGGCTAGCGTCGGATAGCATTCCCACGGACCGTCTGAAAGTGTACGCCGATCTAGCGGTACAGTGGCAGCGCGAGTATCTCCGAATCGACACCACGAATCCTCCGGGCAATGAGGATCGCGCGGCGGAATTCTTTAAGACAATCTTCGACCAGGAAGGCATCGAGAACCAGGTTTTCAATTATGCTCCGGGGCGCGCCGATCTGTGGGCACGAATAGCGCGCGGCACGCCGTCTTCCCAGCGTCCGATCATTTTGCTGAACCACATGGATGTCGTGACCAGCGACGCCTCCCATTGGAAGGTTCGGCCTTTCAGCGCCGAAATTGTCGATGATTCGATTTACGGCCGCGGCGCCCAGGACATGAAGAACGAAGGCCTGGCGCAATTCATGGTCATGGTGATGCTCAAGCGCGAAAAGGTCGAACTTGACCGCGATGTGATTTTCCTGGCCGTCGGCGATGAGGAAGTCAACAGCACGGGAAGTGATTGGTTCATCTCCCATCAGCGCGAACTCCTGGGCGATGCCGAGTTCCTGATAAATGAAGGCGGCGAAAATCTGCTGGAGCACAACGGTCACGTCAAGTATATCGGCGTGGATGTGGGCGAAAAGGCGGCTTTCTGGCTGCACATCGTAGCGCATGGGCGAGCTGGGCATGGCTCGCTTCCGATCCCAGATTCGGCGCCCAATCGCTTGGTGCAGGCATTGAATCGGATCGTCGCGTATCGTACGCCGCTGAAAGTCCTGCCGGTAGTGGAGGAATTCCTGCGTGCCATGGCACCCTATGAACCCCCTGCGCGAGCTGAAAAGTTTCGCAACATCCGGCAAGCGCTGCAGGACAAGAACTTTCAGCATGAAGTAGAGCGAGACGAATCTCTCAACTACCTTCTGCGCGATACCATTTCACTGACCATGCTGGGCGGATCGGAACAGACGAACGTGATTCCACCGGAAGCCTGGGCCAACCTGGATGTGCGCCTGCTGCCGGGAGACGATCCAAAGCAGTTTCTGGAATCCATCCGGCATGTGGTGAATGATCCGAACGTGAGCGTCGAACCTCTGGAGTCTGATTTTCATATGGCTAACTCTTCGCCGATCGATACAGCTTTGTTCAGCGCGATCCAAGAAGTTAGTGCGCAGTATTTTCCGGGAACACCGGTGGTGCCGCGGCTTGATAGCGGCTATACCGAGAACCAGCGCTATCGTCCGCTGGGAATCCACTCGTATGGATTCACGCCTTACACTTCAACCGAAGAAGAAGGCAGCACCGAGCACGGGAACGATGAACGCATCCGGGTGGAAGAAGTACGGCGCGGGTTCCGGGTTCTTTATGACGTGGTGACTGCCGTAGCCGGTAAATAGGAAAATCTTTCGCCACGGATTTACACCGATTACGCGGATCAAGAAGAAGAGGGAAGATTTATCCGTGAAGATCCGCGCAAATCCGTGGCGATTTCGATCTTCATGGCTCGCGTCCGAAGTGCTTCTCGTATTGTTCGAAGATGTAAGTGTCGGTCATGCCCGCAATGTAGTCGCAAACGATTCGCGGCAGGGGCTCTTGTGTGGCTTTCTCCCGGTAACTGGGGGGTAAGTTTTCCGGCTTGGCCATCCAGAACTTGAACAGTTCGCTGACCAGCCGCTCAGCATCGTTCTTCTCAGGTTCGAGCGTCGCGCTGAAATAAAGATTCTTGTAAAGAAATTCCTTGGCCCCCCGCCGTTCTTGTTCTACCGGGAGACTTAAAGTGACAAGCCGATCTCGAAAGGAGCGAACATCTTCAAGACTGCCGACGCCGGCATGACGGATTTGTTGTTTTGTATTGTCGATTAAATCGCCTATCCAACGGTTGAGCATGCGTTTGAGCGACTCGTTGAATTTCAGCTTATCGATGGCGTCCGGATAGATTGATTCGACCTCTCCGTAGAAGCGCTCGAATACGGGGATGCCATCGCGGATTTGCTCGAGCGTGAGCAGGCGGGATTCGTAACCATCGTCGAGGTCGGCGGTGCTGTAAGCGAGTTCGTCAGCGACATCGATGAGCTGAGCTTCTAGGGGCGGACGTCGATCGAGCAGATACTCGGCGAGTTCCGGGAACTGGGCAGGCGGGTAGTCGTGCGAATGTTTAATGATGCCCTCGCGGACCTCGAAAGTCAGGTTGAGTCCGCGGAAGGCGGCGTAGCGCAACTCGAAGTCCTCCACAATCCGTAGCGCATGCAAGTTGTGATCGAAAAAAAGGCCGTGCTCGCGCATGGCGATGTCGAGGGCTTTTTCGCCTGCATGTCCGAATGGTGGATGTCCGACGTCGTGTACCAGGGCGAGAGCCTCGACCAGATCGATATTCAGTCCAAGTTGGGCCGCGATGGTGCGGGCGATTTGCGCGACCTCAATGGTATGGGTCAGGCGATTGCGGAAGTGATCGGAGTAGCGGCGAGTGAAGACTTGCGTCTTCGCCTCGAGACGGCGGAAAGCCCTGGAGTGGATGACGCGGTCACGGTCGCGCTGAAAGTCGTCGCGGTAGGGATGCTGCGGCTCGGGAACACGGCGTCCGCGGGATTGCTCCACCCGCACGGCGTAGTCGGCGAGCATGGGGAAAGTTTACCAGAAGCGGGAGTCAGCAATTAGCCAGACAACGTCTGTCGTAGATGCAGTGAAGATGGACTGAGTGCTAAGTGCCGAATGCTTGCACGCCTTACTTGTTCCCTGGATCTTCCTTGGCCAGCTTCATTTTGGCGGACTCAAGCTTCTGGGTCACCGAGGTTACGTTATCGGTGTCCACTTCCGCGGCAACCGTCTTGTTCCATTCGTCGAGGGCTCGTTCCCAGTGCACAGCGGCCAGTTTCAGACGTCCAGTTTTTTGATAGAGGTCGCCGAGGTGATCCTGAACCGTGGGATCCATACCCATGTGCTGGGAGGCTTTCATCAGGTTGTCTTCCGCCAGTTCGTACTTTCCCAATCTGAAGTAGGCCCAGCCGAGCGAATCGAGATACGCGCCATTGGCCGGATCGAGTTCGACAGCCTTCTTGATGAGAATCAGCGCTTCCTCGAGCTTGACGTTGCGATCCGCAAGCATGTATCCGAGATAATTCAGCACCGCGGCATTCTGCGGATCCGTAACCAGGACCTTGCGGAATACGTCTTCCGCTTGCTCGAATTTCTTCTGGCGCTCGTAAGTCGACCCGCGCAGGAAGTCCACGTACTCTTTGTCCTCATCCTTGGTGGACAACTCAGCCGCCTTATCGAGAGCCGCTTCGGCGTCTGGCCAGCGCTTCAGCCGGGTGTACATCTGAGCCAGAGTGATATAGACGTCGCGATCTTCCGGGGTTCCCTTTAGCAGGGACTTGACCTGGTCCAGACCGGCATCGACTTGACCCATGTCGGCGAGTTGCGCGGCATACACCATCTTCAGGCCGCGATCATTAGGCAACTTCTCAGTCGCCTCTTTGGCCGCGTCCGTAGCTTTTTGCCACTGTTTGGCTTCACGATAGGTGTCGATAATCTGCTGGTAGCCGCGCTCGGCGTTGTCGTCGCCTAACACCAACATCTTGCGGAAACTCTCTATCGCCATCTGCTCGTTGTTGTTGTCGCGATAGACCGTGCCCAGACGCTCTAGAAATACTGCCCGGTTATTTTTTTCGCCCTGGCTGTAACTGTTGTCAGCCTTGTCGGTCTTCTTGACGAGATCTTGCAGAATCTGCGCGGCATCGTCGTAGCGGCCTTGCGCCTGATACACGGCAGCAATGTTGTAGGGGACTTCCATCGAGTCCTGCACCATGGACTCGGCTTTTTTCAGATTCTCCAGCGCCAGGTCGAACTGGCCATTCTTGCGATATATCTCCGCCATGCGCAGGTAAGTCTGAGCGTCCTCGGGATTCGCATCCGCGATGATCTTGTATTGTTCGAGCGCCGCGTCGGTCTGACCATCGTTCAACAGATTTTGCGCCAGACCGCGGATGGCATCGAGATTGTCGCGATCGAGTTCAATCGCTTTTCTATACGCGGTAATGGCCTTCTTGTATTCCTTGCGCTGCTCGTAGGTGTAACCCAACGCGGAATAAAGCTTAGCCGAACGCGTCGCATCCGGAACCGAACTCAATGCCTCGGCGGCGCGAGCCGTATCGCCCTCTTCGTTGTACAGGTAAGCCAGCGTGGTGACCGCTTCCTCGGAATCGGGTTGCAGCTTGACCGCTAGCTTGAATTCGTTTTCCGCTTTTTGGAGATCGTTGTTCAAGCGATAAAGCCGGCCCAGGAGCAGGTGATCGTCCACGTTATCGGGTTCGATCTTGATGATCTCCTGATATTGCTCAATGGCCAGTTTCAGCACGCTGTCGGAGCCACTACCGCTCTGGACATCTCCCAGAGAGCGCAGGTAAATACGGCCAAGCAGTTTGTGCGCCTCCAGGTTGGTGGGGTCCTTTTTGAGAATGTCCTGGGCTTCGAGTACGGCATCGCGAATGCGCCCAGTCTTGGCATAAAGCTCAGCCAGACCCGAGGTCAGGTATTCGGAGGTCGGGTCAGCGTCGATGGCGAGCCGATATTCCTCGATGGCCTTGGTCGCAAGATCGCTGCGGTTGTAAACCGCGAACTGATCTTCGTACATGTGCGCCACGGTGTAGTGATAGTACGCGGCAGCCCGATCCAGCTTTCGCGGTGCAGGCATCGTTGCCGGCTTTGAAGTTGCGGCGGGAGCCGAGGGAACCGGAGTTTGCTGCGCCACGGCGGTAGCAGCGAGAAACAATACAAAAATAGACCAACGCATGGTTTTCATCAAGGACCTTCGGAATCCTAAACCCATAGCGGTTGGATGCCAAACCGCAGCGGGTGGGTGCTCCAAACATTGTAAACCTTCGTCAACGAAGATAGCCAAAAAGTGCCCCCAGAAACCGGGCTGAAAAGATTCGGAGGTACAGGGACGGATGGACGGTTGATTTTCTTGCAAATTCAGCACTTAGCAATTTGCACTCAGCATTCAGGACTCAGGATCGGGTCCATCGGCTGACACGGGGACTCCATAGCTGAATGCTTGGTGCTAATTGCTGAGTGCTCCCTTCCATCTTCAGTGCCTGAAGTGCCTTACTCCCGTGAAAATCATGGCCAGGCCCAGCCGGTCGGCGGCTTCAATTACCTCCGGGTCACGCACCGACCCGCCGGGTTGGATAATCGCAGTGGCACCGGCCTTAGCGATTTCTTCGACCCCATCGGGAAATGGAAAAAAAGCGTCTGAGGCAGCAACCGTGCCCAGCAGCGGCAGCACCGCTTTCATCGCGCCGATCTTGCATGAATCTACGCGGCTCATCTGCCCAGCGCCCACGCCCACGGTTTGGCCGTCGCGGGCATAAACAATGGCATTGGACTTCACATGCTTGCAAACCTTCCAGGCGAAGAGTAGGGCCCGTTTCTCTTCCGCCGTCGGTTCGCGCTTGCTGACGACCTGCAGATCGCTTTCGGCGAGCGGACCGACATCCGCATCCTGCAGCAGAATTCCGCCGGAGACATTCTTCAGCGTCCACTTCTGGCGCGCATCGTCGACTTCCACCAGCCGCAGATTCTTCTTGGACGCGAACGTGGCTTTTGCCACTTCGTCAAACGAAGGGGCGGCAATTACTTCGAGAAACAGCTTCGCCATTTCTTCGGCAGTGTCGCCGTCTACCGGACGATTCACGCCGATGACCCCACCGAACGCCGACACCGGGTCGCACTCGAGAGCTTTCTTGTAGGCCTCGGCCAAAGTCTTGCCAGTCGCGGTCCCAGCAGGGTTGGTGTGTTTGATAATCGCACAAACCGGTTCTTCGAATTCCTGGGCCAGATCCCAGGCGGCTTCGAGGTCCACGATGTTGTTGTAGGAAAGCTCCTTGCCTTGAATCTGGCGCCCATTGGCCACGCCTTTGCCCGAGCCATCGGAATACATGGCCGCTTTCTGGTGTGGATTCTCTCCGTAGCGCAGGTCCATCACTTTGTTGAACGACAGGCGCAGGGTCTGCGGAAAGCCGGCGGCTTCATGAAACTCGAAACGGCCGTTGGCGCTGACTCGTTCCAGCGTGGAAGCGATAGCGGAGTCGTACGCCGCAGTGGTCGCGAAGGCTTTTTGCGCCAAACGCCAACGCGTGAGTGCGGACAGCTCGCCGCTGGACTTGGCCAGTTCTTCCGCAATTTGGTCGTAGTCAGCGGGCGACGTGATGACGGCGACGTCCTGAAAGTTCTTGGCGGCGGAGCGAATCATCGATGGTCCGCCAATGTCGATATTCTCGATCAGTTGCTCGAAATGTACGTCCGGTTTGGCCGCGGTCTTCTCAAACGCATAGAGGTTGACGACGACCATGTCGATCGGGAGGATTCCGTGCTCCGCTACTGCCGTGCAGTGGGCCGGGTTCCCGCGGCGGTGCAGGATTCCCCCATGCACTTTGGGATGCAGAGTCTTGACGCGGCCATCGAGCATCTCGGGAAATCCGGTCAGCTCGGAAATGTCTTTCACGGCGATTCCAGACTCGCGCAGCAGCTTTGCGGTGCCGCCAGTAGAAATTAGTTCCACGCCCAGGCCGGAAAGCTTGCGGGCGAACTCTACGAGTCCGGTTTTATCGGTGACACTCAGAATGGCGCGTTTAATCTTTCCTTGGCTTTGGGACATGGAGGCCTCTGGGTGGTGCAGGATGGCGTACTGGAAAGTTTATCAGCAGAGGGCTTGGGCCGACGACCGCCGCCGAGTTTGGCTCGATCCGCTCGGACTGGGCGTCCGGGCCTGCGTGCCTATCGAACTTGGGACGGGCGAGTCGCCCGTCGCGGCACAAACTAAGCTTTGGCTTTCGCCTTCAGCCGCACCTGGCCGTCCGTCGTCTCGACGGTGTATTCCACGGATTGGCAGCCGTGCTGCTTGCGGATCTGGTCGGTTTTCTTTTGCACAAACGACGTGAAGCTCTCGATATTGCCGGTGACGGACTCGCCTGCTTTTTTCTTGGCTTCGGTGAGCGCCTTGTACAGCTTCTCTACTTGATCATGTTCGGTACGGGCATCGGAGCATTGGACTGTGAGCGGCCCCTCGTTCCCCCTGGCAGTTGCGACCGCAGCGGCCGCCGCTTGCCCTAATCCGTATACCGGATGGTGCTGCGGTTCGTGCTCTTCGGTGGGTCGCACCCCTTGCACCGAAAGCAGCGCGTCCTGCGGACGACGATAGCCCTCTTCGCGAATGCGGGCCTTCTTGCGCCACAGGTCGCTGTAGATAGCATAGCGCTGCGCCATTTCGTTGTAGCGGAAGCGCTGTTGGAAGCTCATCCGCCCGCCATCGCTGAATTTGCGCAGCAGGCTCAGCACCTTCCATTCGATATCGGTAGGGGGCTTCTTGGTCGGATTGCTGAAATAGCACTCGTACTCGATCTTGAGCCGGCGCATTTGCGACTCAAGCAAATTCAGTTCTTCGTCGATGGTCACCGAGAGTTCTCCATTCGTAGTGTAGGGCGTGAACAGCAGGCGTGCGAGGTACCCATTGGTCACCGGAGGGATGGGACGGAAGTAACCGGAGGCAGCTTTTGGCTCTTAAGCCTTTAGCTCTTGGCTTGACCCCTCAGGATTGGAGAAAAAGAGTTCCCGCTGAAAGCCAAAAGCTAACAGCCAAAAGCTAACAGCCAAAAGCTAACAGCCAAAAGCTAACAGCCAAAAGCTAACAGCCAAAAGCTGATTCACTTGGCGTTCGAGGCCATCTTCTTAACCATGGCCAATACCAGCTTGCGATCGCTGTCGTTGAGGCTCACGGAATAGCGGCGGATCTGGCTCAGGAAGCGGACTTCATCGTCGGAAAGTTGTGGCAATCCCTTGGCTCCGTTGCTGTGTCCGGATTCGGCGAAGAACTGCGATAGCGGAAGCTCCATCGCCCCAGCGATCTTGGAGAGCGTGTCCAGAGACGGAATGGTGTGCCCGTTCTCGACCCGCGAAAGGTAGCAGCGCAGCAGTCCGGTGCGCTTCTCGATATCGCCTTGGGACATACCTTTCCCTAGCCGGTAGTTTCTGATGGTCTCGCCGATGTTCATAGAGAAAACGGCCAAGTTCGGTTCTCCGCGAATGGTGAATAGTAACCAGAGTAGTACGGTCTGGCAAGAGGAAATTTTGCTGCACAATAGACAGTGCAGTCGAAAATCAGAACTCAGCAATTAGCATTCAGCACTTAGCGCTTGCCAGCGCTACAACTTCAGTTCCATGTACATCGCCCCGGCAATCGGATTGGGACGATACGGCGCAATCTCTCTGAACCCCAGTTTGCGGTACATCTCCACTGCATCTTTCATGATCGGTTCAATCGTATCCAGCCTCATGCGCTGATAACCAATATTCTTCGCCTCTGCAATGATCGTTTCCGCAATCACACGGCCCAAACGCTTTCCACGGAACGCTGGACGCAGGTAGAGCCGTTTCATCTCGCAAACTCCGGGTTCCCATTCATGCAAAGCAACGCATCCCGCCAAATGTCCTTCGTATTCCGCCAGCAGCAAACGGCCTCCAGGCGGCGCATAGTGGCCGGGAAGTTCCGCGAGCTCCACTTCGAAATTCTGGAAGCAGAGGTTGACGCCGAGCGATTGCGCGTACTCCAGAAAGAGCTCGCGCACCTGTGCAACTTGCGCGGAAGTCTCCGCCTGCGCAAGTACAAGTCCTGGAATTGACCGCGCTACCCCATGAGCATGCCACCATTTACGTTCAAGACGTGACCTGTGATGTAGGAAGACTCGTCCGAAGCCAGAAATGCAACAGCATTAGCAACGTCTTCCGGTGTCCCCACTCGTCCGAGCGGAACAGCCTTAAGTGCGTTCTGCCTGAAGTCTTCGGAGAACCCAGAAGTCATTGCGGTTTCGATGAACCCCGGTGCGACCGCGTTGCAGGTTATGTTGCGCGACGCGACCTCACGCGCGATAGCCATGGTCAATCCGATCAGGCCGGCTTTCGACGCCGCATAGTTTGCTTGCCCTGCCTGACCCGTTTGACCGAACACCGATGTTATGTTGATGATCCTTCCCCAGCGCTGTTTGAGCATCGAACCGATCGCCTGCTGAATGCATAGATAGGCGGATGTCAGGTTGGTATTGAGAACGGAATCCCAATCCGCGCGCTTCATGCGCATGACGAGTTGATCGCGGGTGATTCCCGCGTTGTTGACGAGGATGTCGATCTTGCCGAGTTGTCCGAGGGCGGCCTTGAACACCGTCTTGACCTGTTCTTCGTCAGCCACGTCAACGGGAAACGCGGAAGCTTTTCCGCCAGTGGCTTCGATTTGCTGCACAAGTTCGGCCAGCTTCTCCTGGTTTCGGGCTGCGACCGCCACGGTAGCGCCTGACGCCGCCAGCTTTAAGGCGCACGCCCGACCAATGCCCTGGGACGCACCTGTGACCAGCGCGGCCCGGCCTGAAAGGCTCATGATTTTCTCCTTAATCGATTGAATCGGGAATTATAGCCTTACCAGAGGCGCCGCGCTGGTTGAAGGTTTGTTGAAGCCAGAGTTACAGCGCCGGAACTTGCTGTGCAGCCACAGATGTATTGGCCAAGGTATTGGCGACCGGCTGGTAGTCACGCTGGTAGACATCGACGATGGCGCGCCCGACGATGCGGGCTGTGGCTTCCGAATGGACATGCACAGGAAAAGTAAACCGGCCGATATCCGCGTAGTCCTGAACGAAATCGATTTTCTTGATGAACAGCGACGGCGATTTGGCCGGCCTGCCCTCAGCTCGCACCAGGCTGCCAGAGTAGGCGTTGATGTAAATCCGTCCCTTGAACAGGCCAGCACGCTTCTCGCGCGGTTTCAATTGGTAGACGTGCACCTTGCGTCCTTCTATCTGACTTAGTCCTTTATAAGAAAACTTGTAGTTTGCGGGGCTGATCGCATTCAGCGCAGGGTCGTCCTTTTGCACATGGTCGACTTCGGACTGCAGCAAGCGAGTGATGACATTGGTTTTTACGAAACTGTCGCCGGTAAATCGCACAGCCTTGAACTCGAGCGTCCGCGGGGCCAGGTAGTGCCGTTGAACTTCGTATTCGCCAGATTGCGCAGTGTCGGGAAGTTGCGCGCGGATCAGAGTCGTGGCCGAGTAAGAAGCCAGTTGCTCGGTTTGTATCACCGAGCGTCCGCGGCAGACTTGGAGCGCAAGTTCAGGAGCCATGCGAGGAAGCACGGCCGGAACGGCCAGCGAAACCGTGGCGGTGTCCGCCGGAGCAATCGCTGCGGAGACCGGGACAGCACTGCCAAGTCCTGGAAGTTCAAAAGATGAGACAGATGTCGACACGCTGTCGCTAGCATTTGTCCCCGCGAATAAGGGAGCCTGGGCAGTCGCCAATCCGGTCAGGCAAAAACACAGACACAAAAACCTAAGAGAAGTCCGCTGCATGAAATACTTCAAGTGCATACTTTATATCTGATTCACCCGGTTCAGCGAAAGTTACATTCAAATGACCGGTAGTTTATGAAATCAACACTATCCGATGTCTCTTCGCCGTTGACATCAGCGCGACAAAGTGCAACCATTCCTGCGCCGCAAGCAAACCGGGAACGAGCAATCGCATTCAAGGTTCGCAACCGAGATCTGATGGACAGGCCAGCGCTTGCGATTGTTTGCCGCGCGCCGGGGGCGCCGGGGGCCTGCATTTCACCGATGGCGGAGGAACATCGATGCAACACTTGATTGGTTTTGCAGCCTCATGGGTAATGCCGACCCACACCGGCACCGAAGCTTTCGCGCTTATTCTGCGCTGGTTTCACATTGTCGCGGGCATCACGTGGGTCGGTTTGCTTTACTTCTTCAATCTTGTCAATGTCCCTTTCATGAAGCAGGTGGACGCCGCCATGAAGCCGAAGGTGTTTCAGTATCTGACTCTACCCGCTCTGAACTGGTTCCGCTGGAGCGCGCTGCTCACGGTCTTCTTGGGCTTCTGGTATTGGGGGCAAATTTACGTTGGACCGGACGCGCAGCGCATCGGTAAGAGCGGCTTGAGTACGATTGGTCTGTTTCTGCTGGTCTGGATTGGGGCTTGGGCAATTCTCAATTTCGTGATTAAGAAAGCGCCGACCGGTTATGTTCTGGGTGCCATTACTGCGGTGGTGGTGATCGCGGCGGCGTGGTTGTTTGTGAACTACACGCCCGTGGGTCAGGACGACAATCACGTGCTCTCGATCGGAGTTGGCGGCGGCCTTGGCTTCATCATGCTGTTCAACGTTTGGGGAATTATCTGGCCGAACCAAAAGAAGATTATCAAGGGGACTCTGGCCGGGAGTCCGCCGGCCAACGCGGCTGTTCTGGCTCGCGAAGCGTTCCTGGCGTCGCGAACCAATTTCTTTCTATCGGTACCCCTGCTTTTCTTCATGGCTACCAGTTATCACTACGTGATCTTCGGCCGCTAAGGAACAGCGGAACCGTAGAAACGTAGCTCGCTACGTTTCTTCACGCCGCTGTGCAAGAATGAAGCGTGGATTCCGACCAGTATCTGCGTGGAATCAGCCTGTTCAACAACGCCGAGTTCTTCGATGCTCACGAAGCTCTCGAAGACGTCTGGCGTGCTGCGCCGCCGGAAAATAAGAAGTTTCTTCAAGGGGTGGTGCAGATTGCCGTGGCCTTCCACCACTATTCCACGGGAAACCGGGTGGGAATGCGAGGGGTGCTGGGGCGCGCCATAAAGAATCTGAAGGAGCCAGCCGGCCCTTTTCATCAGTTTGAGTTGGAGACACTCTTGCAGTCGCTCGGACAGTGGCAAACTGCGATGGACAATAACTTGCCTTTTCCTGAGCTACCGCGCATTCGGCCGCAGGGTCGCGATTGATCGGGCGTAATTGTTCGGGATTGCCGGACGGGGACACCCGGTCTCCATTTTGGAGTTGGGTGTTAGAATCGCTCTTTCCGTGACTCCGTCTTCGACTGCAAAATCGCACAAGCGGCAATCGCCCGCCAGCAGGTTCGACCCCATCCCGCTGCTGGATCTGCATCGTCAATACGAGCAGATTCGTGAAGAAGTGCTGGCCGCGGTGGAGCGAGTCTGCTCGTCACAGCAATTCGTTCTTGGCGCGGAAGTCGAAGCGTTGGAGCGCGAAGTCGCAGCCTTCACCGGGACCGCCGCGGCCGTGGGTTGCGCCTCCGGTACAGATGGGCTTTGGCTGGCATTGCTGGCCGCTGGAGTTCAAGCTGGCGATGCCGTCATCACCACTGCCTTCAGCTTCTTTGCGTCGGCTAGCGCTATCGTGCGTGCTGGCGCTCGGCCAGTGTTGGTCGACGTGGATCCCGGAACTCTCAATCTGGATCTGGCGGGCGTTAAGGAGCGGCTGCGAGGGGCTGGGTCGTACAAAATCCGCGCTCTGCTGCCGGTGCATCTTTACGGCCAGTGCGCTGACATTGATGAACTGCAGCGAATCGCGGATGAATTCCGGCTGTCCATGATCGAAGACGCGGCCCAGGCCATTGGAGCGAAATGGCGAGGCCGGAGCGCTGGATCGCTGGGCGTGGCGGCGGCGTTCAGTTTCTATCCCACCAAGAACCTGAGCGCATACGGCGATGCGGGACTTGTGACCACCAGCGACTCGCACTTCGCCGAACACATGAGAAACCTGCGCAACCATGGCAGCCCGCGCCGCTATCATCACGAAGAGATCGGATGGAACTGCCGCATGGACGCGATTCAGGCGGCTATACTCCGGGTAAAGCTGCCGCATCTTGAAACCTGGAACCAGCAACGCCGGCAACGTGCGGCGACCTACGATCGTTTGCTGGCCGACGCGGGGCTGATATCGAAGGGGAGTGATTCGCGGGTCAAGCCGCTGCAGGCTTCCCCGCATGCATTTCACGTCTTTCATCAATACGTGATCCGTGCTCATCGCCGCGATGAACTGCGCACGTTTCTTGGCGACAGAAAAATCGGCACGGAAGTTTACTATCCCATCCCGCTGCATCTGCAACCTTGCTTTGCTTACCTGGGTTACGCCGCAGGAGATTTGCCAGAGTCAGAGCGTGCCGCCAGCGAAGTGCTGGCGCTCCCAATGTTTCCGGAACTGACGGAAGGGGAGCAGAAGTCTGTCGTCGAAAGTATCGCGGATTTCTATTCGTAGGCCCAAGCCGCAGGCTTCTGTCAGGGTCACTTTCCCACATTGGAAAAGGGTTTAATGTTTAGTGCTGGGTACCCCTCCCCCCTTCCGGCGCAAAATCTGGAAAACAAACGATCTATTTTGCGACTACCTGCTTAGATCTCTGAGTTTACAGGCCTTACAGGAAAAATCCGAGACGACACGGGAGTTACCGCAGGCGCGAGCGGCTCGCGTCCCATTTTGGAAACGTGGTCAGATTGTCAAAGATCGAATATTATCTTGCAGATAATATAGCTGTTGACAAATTATCGGATTTGAACCACGGTGTCAACGATAAAGCGCTACGGTGCTGATGGCTAGAAATCCCGCCGGGGATTGGGGTTTGAGCGTAATGGTGATGTTTCAACAGCAAGCACGAAGACATCGTCTGATTCCACAGAACTGCAAGCTTTTGCACAATTGACAAAGTATCCGAAGGCGAACAAGGTTGTGTGCGCCCATTCGCGCCCGTCAGACAAGCATCTCATGGAGGTTGAGTCATGAAGCCCATCCGTATCTTGGTTTTGATCCTATGCGACGGCTTCGCGTGGGCGGCATGGGGCCAGCAGGCCACGTGCAAGGCCCACACCGGTTGGGCCGAGTTCCACAGGAACAACATGAGACGCTCGAACCCGTGTGAGAAGGTGCTGAACGTCCGTCACTTTATCCTGTGCCCGGCAGGGAACTGCCGCCACATACACCAGCAGAAACGTCAAGATCCTCAAAGCGTGGATTCGCAATGAACACCTCCAACCGGAATTTCAGAGTGAGCATAACAAGCTGGATGCCGAAAGCTGCTGTTAACCGGCCAAGACGCTCATTGAGAGTCGGCTGAGCGTTTTGGGGTCAGCGAGCGCTATCGCGACTTTACGGCGACAATCTTTGGGCCGCTGGCAACGCCACGCCTTCATTGACTTGGCTACCCTTCCGCCATAGCATGTCTTGCACATGGTCGGCCAGACCATCTCGCACTATCGCATCGTCGGGAAGCTGGGCGGCGGGGGGATGGGTGTCGTCTACAAAGCCGAGGACGTGAAGCTGCATCGCTTCGTGGCCTTGAAGTTCCTGCCTGATGAAATTGCTAAAGATGAGCAAGCGCTCGCCCGCTTCGAACGGGAAGCGCAGGCTGCGTCTGCGTTGAATCATCCAAATATCTGCACGATCTACGAAATTGATGACCAGCACGGGCAGGCGTTCATTGCCATGGAGTTTCTTGACGGGGTGACTCTGAAGCGCCGCATCTCGGGAAAGCCACTCGAAACGGACGTTCTGCTCGATCTGGCGATTGAGATTGCCGACGCGCTCGATGCCGCCCATTCCAAAGGGATCGTTCATCGCGACATCAAGCCGGCCAATATCTTTGTCACCGAGCGGGGGCGCGCCAAGATTCTGGATTTCGGGCTGGCGAAAATGGACCCGCGACATAAGCAGGCGGGGTCGGGCTCGGATGATCCGACCCTCACCGGGAGGGATCTGAGCACCTCGGGCAGCATGCTCGGAACCGTGGCCTATATGTCTCCGGAGCAGATTGCGGGAAAGCCCGTGGATGGGCGTACGGATTTGTTCTCGTTCGGAGTGGTTCTCTACGAGATGGCAACTGGTCGCGCGCCTTTTGAGCGGCAGACTACAGGATCAACTTTTGGAGCGATCCTGCATGAGGTAGCGGAGGCGCCGAAGCGCAGCAATCCTCAACTCCCGCAACAACTGGAAGAAATCATCCAAAAGGCGCTGGAAAAAAACAAGGAGTTGCGCTACCAGCATGCAGCGGACATGCGCATGGATTTGCAACGGCTGCGGCGGGACTCCGAGAGCGGATACCGCTCTGCGGCAAGCTCAGGCGCGCTGGCGGTACCAAAACCTCCTGAGGCTCGGGTTGCGAAGCTCTGGAAAATCGCGATTCCTGTCCTGCTAATCGCATTGCTGATCGTAGGCGGATTTTACTATCGCGGGCAACAAAAGCAGCGCCTCACCGAGAAGGACACCATAGTTCTCGCAGATTTTTCCAACAGCACGGGCGATGTCGTATTCGACGACACGCTGAAGACAGCGCTCAACGTCTCCCTGCGGCAATCGCCTTTCTTGAATGTGCTCTCCGACGGCCAGGTGGCGAAGACTTTGAAATTGATGACGCGTCCGGCCAGCTCCAAACTTACAGCCGAGGTAGCTCGCGAGCTGTGCCTGCGGACACAGAGCAAAGCCTACATTGCCGGAGCGATTGGCAGTCTGGGCAGCGAATATGTGTTGGAGTTGAAGGCAGTGAATTGCCAGAGCGGAGACACGCTGGCGCAGGAGCAGATGACCGCAGCGTCCAAGGAAAAAGTTTTGGGAACGCTCGGCGAAGCGGCATCCAAGCTGCGCGCCGAACTGGGCGAGTCGCTGGCTTCGGTACAAAAGTTTGACGTTCCTCTGGCAGAGGCCACCACGTCTTCGCTCGAAGCTCTAAAAGCGTATAGCCTGGGCAAGCAGGCCCTGGGTGAGAAAGGCGCGGGCGCCGCGCTGCCATACCATCAACGTGCCATCGAGCTCGATCCAAATTTTGCCATCGCCTACAGGGCGTTGGGCGGCGATTACAACAGTATTGGACAGCTAGGGAGAGCGAGCGAGTATTTCACCAAGGCATTTGAGTTGCGGCAGCACGCCAGCGAGCGGGAAAAGCTGGACATCACTGCCGACTACTATTCGAATGTGACCGGCGAAGTGGATAAAGCGATCCAGACCTATCAGGAGGCGATTGAGAGTTACCCACGTGTAGTCGGAGCGTACACCGAGTTGGGGGGAGTGTACGTCCTGCTGGGAAAGTATGAGCAAGCCGCGGAGGTAACGAGACAAGCCGTGCGCCTTGCGCCGGATCATGTAAGTTCATATGAGAATCTCGCCAACTGTGCCCTGGCCTTGCAGCGGTTTGACGAAGCGCGGCAGATGGTCCGCGAGGCGCAGGCGCGAAAACTGAACGATAACGTAATGCACAACATTCTCTACGCGCTTGCTTTTCTCGGGGGGGACTCCGCGGCGATGACGGAACAGTTGCAGTGGTTCGCGGGCCAGCCCGATTTTGAGAATTGGGGACTCGCGCTGGCATCCGACACCGAGGCGTATGGCGGCCACCTTGGCAAGGCGCGGGAACTAACCAAGCAGGCTGTCAACTCGGCCATCCGGGCGGACAGCAAAGAAAATGGAGCGATATCGCAAGCGATTGCGGCGCAGCGAGAAGCTGCTTTCGGCAATCCAGCGGAGGCGCGGAAGTCAGCGGCGGAGGCTTTGAAGCTGGCTCCCACGAGTCAGGGCGTCGAGAGCGAGGCCGCGCTGGCGTTTGCACTGGCGGGCGATACCGCGCGGAGCGAGTCTCTGGCACAAGATTTGGGGAAGCGCTTCCCGCTGGACACGCAGATGCAATCCCTTTGGCTTCCTACGATTCAGGCTCAATTGGCGCTGGACAGGAAAAATCCCGCTCTCGCCCTGAATGCTTTGCAAGCTGCGTCCCCCGTCGAGTTAGGACAGATCGGTTTTGTCATCAATCTTTCCTGCCTCTATCACGTGTATGCGCGAGGTGAGGCGTACCTGGCAGCGGGGCAGGGCAGCGCTGGCGCCGCCGAGTTCCAGAAGATTCTCGACCATAGCGGCATTGTGTGGAACTGCTGGACAGGAGTGTTGGCACATCTGGGAGTGGCGCGAGCAAATGCGCTGCAAGCGAAAACTTCACAAGGCGCGGATGCCGATGCAGCCCGCGTCCGCGCGCTCTCCGCCTACAAGGATTTCCTCGCTCTCTGGAAAGACGCCGACCCTGACATCCCCATCCTCAAGCAAGCCAAGACGGAGTACGCGAAGCTGCAGTAGCTCCTATCGGACGTTGCCCCAAGCCAGACATTACGCTTCCCGCCGATACTCGTGGCTCCGAGATGAAGCGGCTATTCCGCCCTTCTACGACAGGGTGATTTTAGGGATGCCGAGGTTTTCTCCTCGACGCAGAAGATTCCTTGACCTCTCCGGGCGCGAGCACGCGACGCACAATTGGGGTGTTCATCTTGTACTTTCGGGGGGTAAGGCTGCCGTTGTCGTCTTTTACCTGCAGAACGAAAACCGGCAGCATGCCTTCCTTGTCGAAATTTTCCTGCGAGATTGTTACCGGCAAAACTCCGTTCAGATTGTGCTCGCGATATGCGGTTTCGTAGCGATGCTTTCTGACATTCCAGGTGAAAACCCGGATCTGGTTGTAGTCAAAGGGTAGGCCATCCTTAGGTTCGGTGAGCACCACCAGATATTGGGGGACTTTCTTGTCTCCGTCGGCCACCTGGTTGAGCACAAAGAAGGCCACGATGCGCTGACCTTCGGCGTACTGCGCAATTTCAAGTGGGGCATCCATATCGACCATGCGGGCCAGGACCCAGCCTACGCGACCGTCGGGGTCGCGGATGAGCCACCAGTCTTCCATCACGGGTGGCGGCTTGGATGAATCGTTCTTGTTGGCGCTGGCAGGCTTTGCAGTCGCGCCCGGCACCGTTCTCTCGGCGGTGGCGCGCTTCACGATGGAAACTTTGGATCCCGCGTTCAGCAGATAGAGATGTTCGGTCTCGCGGCCGGGGTCGAGGTGAATGTTGGTGTCATTACGCGTCGTGCCAGTAGCTTGGATCGGGGCGTTCTGAACTTGTTGCGCCAACCTTTGAAATCCGTCGTAAATCGACTGTGGGACCAGCGAGCGCTGCTCGATCCATCCTTCCGCGCCGTTGTCCGTACGCACCCGGGCGAAGCGGCGCTCGCGCTCGAGGATTTGGACGCGATCACCGTTCTTTACTACTCCTGTCTTGCTAAAGACTGCGGAGACATGGTCGCGCAGAATCGCTTGCGGGGCGGAGACATAGGCGATTTCCTGCACGCGGCCTCGACCACGGCCGCAGCCGGATAGCAGGAGCGCCAGCATAAGCGGGAGCAACGCGGATCGCCAACTTGTTTTCACGGGGACCTCAAAACACTATAGCGCAGGGGTTGTCTAAAATCTTAAATCGCAGAGAGTAGTGGAATAAGTTGTCATCCTGAGCGAGCGAAGGATCTATGTAATCTGTTTGCGCCACGTGGCGATTTTGGCATTGCGAACAAAATGCATAGATCCTTCGCTACGCTCAGGATGACACAGTGCGCTCTGGTTGAGGGGATATCTCAATCGCCGAAACAAATCCCTATGGCGCGGGCGGTGTTCACGATCTGTCCATGAGGGTCTACGGTTTTCAATTTGCCAATGGCGTCGGCGATGTTAACCGCGTCGATCTGGGTTTTGTGCAGGCAGACCATCTTGCCGAATCCTCCCTCGGCGATGAGATCGACCGCGGCCACGCCGAAACGGGTGGCCAGGATGCGGTCGAATGGGGTGGGCGAACCACCGCGCTGGATATGTCCCAACACGCTGACGCGGACGTCTTTCCCGGTTCCCCGGGCAACGGAGTCGCCGATCCGATTGCCGACCGATCCGGTTCGGCGGTGTTCCTGCCATTCCCTTGGCAGCTTGATGCCTTCCGCCACAACAATGATCGTGAAGCGTTTGCCGTAGGATTCGCGTAAGGCCACGTGGTCGCAGATTTTCTGAACGGTGAACGGAATCTCCGGAATCAGGATGACGTGTGAGCCTCCGGCGATGCCGGCTTGCAAAGCGATCCAGCCCGCGTCTCGACCCATCACTTCGACAACCATGATGCGATGGTGCGACTCGGCTGTGGTGTGAATTTTGTCGACCGCGTCGGTGGCCGTTGCCAGTGCTGTATCAAAACCGAATGTGACTTCCGTGGCGGAAAGATCGTTGTCGATGGTCTTGGGCACGCCCACGATCTTCATACCCTTGTGGAAGAGATCCAGCGCGATCTTCTGCGAACCGTCTCCGCCGATGCTGATTACGGCATCGATTCCGAGCTGGTGCGAATTGGCGATGACCTCGTCAGAAATATCGCGAACGACTTCTACGCCGTTCTCGACGGTGCGATAGTGGAAGGGATTGCCGCGATTGGTGGTGCCGAGGATAGTGCCGCCGCGGGGCAGAATTCCGCTGACGTCCTTGAGCGTAAGAGGGCGAGATTTTTCCGGCCAGATCAGGCCATCGAATCCGTCGGGGATGCCAATAACTTCCCAGCGGTATTTGAGAATGGCAGACTTGACGGCCGCGCGAATGACCGCATTCAGACCGGGAGCATCTCCGCCCCCGGTACAAATGCCGATACGGCGGATGTCAGACATTGGGTCGCGCTAGGGAGTCACTGTGAGCTTTGCCGGGACCGCCGTGACCGTGTTGGTACTGACGTAAGATGCCGAAACCGTAACCACCTCACCGAGCGTGGCACCCGCTCCCGCTGTAATGGTCACCGGGTCGCCCTGAGTTATCGTGAAATTGGTAGGATCGCTCACCGTCCAGGTTGCTGTCGACGAGACATCAACCAGGTTGCTGTCTCCGGTCACGGTGGCATACGCAAAGAAAGTTTGAACTCCACCATTCATGCTGATGGTAGCGGTAGGCGGCGTTATCTTCAGGGCGGTTACGTTTCCGAGGTTGACTGTGATACTCGAAGTGCCGCTTGTCGCCTGAAAAGCAGCGGTGATCGTCGCGCTGCCCGGAGAGGCGCCAGTCACCAATCCTGAGCTGTTGACACTAGCCGTGGTCGCCGAACTGCTACTCCATTGCACGCCCGAACCGAGCGTTTTGGTGGATCCATCGTTGTAGGTTCCGATGGCGCTTTCCTGCACGGTAGCGCCCTGGTTGATAGTCGCCGTCGGACCCACGGCGATGGAGGTCAGTACCGGGTCAACGAAAAATCCGCTGCAACCCACTCCCGCGGCGAACAGCAGGAGGGTCGCAAATGCGGCCACGATTTGTAGTTTCTTCTTACTGCTCAGCATGTTAGGAAAGCCTCCGGGGAAACTGCCGATGGCGGCAGCCCACAGCGGCGCTTATAAATTGTAGCAGAGAAGATTCCCGGCAAGCACACCCACACTGTGCACGGCGGTACCTGTACTGCTACGTCGCGCCAAACTAAAGAACGTAGATATGCGGCTATAGTTGCGGACTAAATTTTGGGATGGAAGCCGTCAGCAATTAGCACTCAGCCGACACAACGGTTATCAGGTATCGGCAGAAGCCCGCTTTGGCTGAGCGCTGACTGCGTCTGAGCTATCGGTCCGCGTAATACCCATCTCTGGTTTGGACGACCAAGTCCTTCTGTTTGGCTGCCAGGCTGATCTTATGATATCCGGCTTCGGCGTTGCTTTTGTCGGGAGTGTAGCCGAGGTTGTACTGGGTCCGCAGTTCCTCGGCGATGCTGTCGTAAATTTGATCGATTGCCTGTTTTTTTGAGACTTCGTAGAGACGGCCACCGGTTTCTCTTGAAATTTGATCCAGAATTTTCTTGCCATCCACGCGACTTTCCTGCGGATACCGTCCACCGCCGTGGCCTCCGCCTCCGGGTCCACCTCCTCCCGGCCAACCTCCCCCTGGGAAGCCTCCACCGTGCCCGCCCATCCCACCGCCCCCGTGGTGACTAAAGCCATTGCTGTCCTCATGCTTGTCGGCGAAAAGGATGGAGTAAACCACAGTGTCGGCACGCTGGGCCGCTTCGATGGCGCTTTGCAGCGACTCCTTGCTGCCTCGATCATCTCCGTCGGTAAGAACGATGAGCGCTTTGCGGCCCTGCTGCTTTTTCATCAGTTCGTTCGAGGCCAGAAAGATGGCATCGTAAAGCAGCGTGCCAGCTCCCCTGTGCATCTGCGGTTGGCCATTCCCGCCTGGCGAAGATTGAGGGTCGGACGATCCGCCGTTGCGATCAGGCTGCGGGATTTGCAGCAACTCAAGGGCCGCTTGCAGCTTGTCACGCGATGAAGTGAGATCCTGAAGGAGTTCGACTTCACGATCAAAATGAATCAGGAAGGCTTTGTCCTTGGCGTCGGTGAGCATCTGGTCGAGAAAAGCCTTGCTGGCATTTCGTTCCTGGTCCAGCACGTTTCGCTGACTCAGGCTGGTGTCGACCAGTAGCCCGAGAGTGAGAGGCAGGTTGGTGTCCTGGTTAAAATACTTGATCGCTTGCGGACGGCCGTCTTCCTGGAGAACAAAATCGTCCTTGGTCAGACTGCGGACGATTTGGCCTTTCTTGTCGCGAACGGTGACGGGCAGAGTAACCACCTTGACATCGACGGACATGGTGGTCACGGGCTGAGCAGGTGCGTCCTGGCTATGCGCATCTTTGCTGTGCGCATCCTGGCTATAAGTTGGCGAATCGACTGACAGCAGAAGGATGAGCGCGAGGCTTAGGCAGGCGTGTCGTCGCTTGATCGGCGTCGTGCTCATTGAGAATGTTCCTCGGGTTGAATTCCCATTTCTTTTCCGATTTCGAGCTGCTCGGTCTGAAAGCCAGTTAGCGTCTTGTCCAGTTTTTCCACGACGTTGGCTATTTTCTTGCCGTCGAACTGTGATCGCTCCAACTCCTCGGTGAGAGCCTTTCTCTGTTTGGAGATATCGGCATCCGCCTTTCCTAACTTCTTAATAAGATCCTTTGATCCTGACTGTTGCGGCGTGGAAAAGCTCCCCACCAATTGCCGGTTGTTACTCTGTGCCTCCTCCACTGCATCGTTGAAGTCCGCGTAGCGAGAGGAATCAGCTTTTTTGGCTTTTTCAGCCAGTTGAATAAGTTCCTGCGCCTCTTTTTGCGCGGCTTCGGTGCTCTTCGTCAGTCGTTGGAACCATGCCACCTGCTCTGGAGTTGCTTGCAAGGCAATTGCACGATTGAAATCCTGCATGTCGCTGTTTTCGGGCGCCGGGTTGGACGCCGCAGCCGGAGGGCGCCCGGCACCCGCACCGTGTCCCCCGTGCTGGGCCAGCAGCGGGCAGGGGATCACTAGGAGGACAATGTCACAGACCAACACAGACAATCGATTCAAGAGAGTTCACTCGGCTCATGGTAGCGATCAGAAAGCCAATCCCGGGTAAAGAATGCGTAAAGGAAGGTAAAAGCATGTAAAGAGCTAAAGAGTAGAAGCTGTTGTCCGCTAGTCGTTGGTCGCGACCTGTACGCAACGAGGTCGGGGTAACCCGTTTTGACGAACGACGAGTGGCCACCGACCAACGGCTAGTTAGCTTTCTTCGCCTTGGTGATTTTCTCGTCGATGGGCTTGCGGCCGGCGAAGCCTTCCGTAGTGTCGTGCCAGTGCGTGATCCCGGACTCCCCGAGCTTCCAGCAGAGCAGCACGACGTGGCCGTCAACTTTGCAGGGAAAGTCGAGCAGTCCGATATCGAGATCTTTGACTTGGACGCCGGTAGCATCGATCTCAGCCAGCGCGTCCTTCACGCGCGGAATGGCCTTTTCGCGCTCAGCCTTCCGGCGCGCCATGTGAACGACATTCACCAGCAGGCCGCCGCGGAGGAACACACGGTGAGCCAGTTCCTGGAGTTCGGTGTCCACGGCTTCGATGAGTTTCTTACCGTCGATAGCGGTGCGGAGTAGCGACTCCAGCACTGGCAGGAGAGACTGCGCTTCTTCAAGGGTGAAAGTTCGGTCGGCCATAGAGGTATGGTTCCATTCTAATCCATTCGGGCGGTGGGTCGTTAGTCGTTGGTCGTGCGTCGTTGGCCGTTGGCTGGAGCTTTGTAACAACGTGGACGGAGATTCGGTAGTCAGTTTGTCAACCACCGCAGCTGCGCTAAAACGCAACCGGTAGAGACCTAGCTTGCAACGTCTCTACAGAAACGTCTTGCTATTGGCTCCTGCCGTGCGAAGGATCCGCCGATGTTGCAGTGTTCACATCGATGTGCAGGTGCTGTGCGACGCTGATTTCCGGGGGATAACAGTTGCCGTCGGGGTTGTAGTTTGCCGGGCAACTGGCTGCAACCGCGGGTCTCTTGGGCGACTGGGCAAACTGCCATATGTCGGCAAACGGAATGCCGCTGTCAACGGGATTCGGCGCCTGTTTGGGGAAAGCGCACCCCGGCGATGGCGGACAGGCATCATCCGTGACCCAGAACACGATCTTTCTTGCGCCTGCATTCTGGCGGATGTCGTCCGCAGTGACGATGTCTTCACCACCTTCTTTTGCAGCCGAAATGCCAGAACAATAAATGCCCGTCGCAAAGCCGCCCGCTGTTACCCCGTCGACCCAGGCGTAGATGTAGGCCTTCTGCTCGGGCAGCATCCGGCCGCCTTGTTCCTGGTCGAGAAAGATAATGGTTTTCGCGGGAAAGCCCTCGCGCCGTGCCGCCGCCACAGCCGTCTGCGCATCCGCCTTGCCAAGTTTGCCCGCGTACGAAACGGACTTCAGTTCGTTGAACAGCCTGCCGTTGAAGAGCACCAGAAATCCGAAACCCGCCGATTGCAACGTCTTTCGCTTGCCACTCCACGTATTCGTCCTCGCGCTGGGTGGATGGTTGAGCCAGAAACCGGCGTAGGAAAATGTCTGGCGAAGAATCTTAAGGTTCTCGTCGCCGGGATAGTTGTTTCGGTCAAAGCCGAGGTAGGATGAGGCGCTAGAAACAGCATGCGCACCCGGCGGTACGCCTTGGGCAAAAACGTTTCCAGACGCCGCGACAATCGTCAGCCAAAGAGAAATTCGTTTCACCTTGAACTTATATCACTTTGGCATTCTGAAATACGCGGAGCTGTTTGCGGGTTCGCGGCCGAAGCGCATCAACCACAAAGGGCACGAAGGTTCACAAAGGAAACCGGGCTATCGGGTTTCTTCGTGTACTTTTGTGTCCTTTGTGGTTTAAGCCCTTAAGGCTGAAGCTATCCGCCGATGTGCACCATCGTCCTCGACGCGGGCACGAAATCCGGTTCGCCGATGTGGTGGCGTTCTTCTTTTTTCTGTACCACGGCGCGAATGAATTCCACCAACTCTTCGTCTGAGGAGCCACGACTCATCAGTTCGTGCAGATCGTGGTCCCACACCGAAAACAGACACGTGCGGATTTTGCCGTCAGAGGTGACGCGGATGCGGCTGCAGTGCCCGCAGAAGGGGTGCGAAACCGGAGCGATGATTCCGATCTCGCCGATGCCGTCGTCGAAGTGATACCGGCGGGCAGTTTCGCTGTGCGCGTGCGGGATTTCGACCAACGGACGGTACTCGGCCATGCGCTGGACGATTTCGTCGAGCGTAACCACCGTGGTCGGTGACCACGTCCGGTCTTCTTCGAGAGGCATGAATTCGATGAATCGCACAATGACGCCCTCTTCGCGGGCAAACATGCCGAAGGGAATAATCTGGTCTTCATTGAAGCCGCGCATCAGCACGCAGTTGACCTTGACCGGCCACAGCCCCGCCCGCCGGGAGGCTCGGATTCCCGCCAGCACATGATCGTATCCGTTGGGCACGCGAGTGATGCGAGCGAAGCGATCGGGATCGACCGCGTCCATGCTGACCGTGATGCGATTCAGCCCCGCATCCTTGAGCGGTTGCGCCATCTCCGCGAGCAGATGACCGTTGGTGGTCATCGCGAGGTCGAGCGCTTCTCCATCGGCAGACCGCAGCTTTGCCAGTTCTCGCACAAAATCAATTACGCCGTTGCGCAGCAACGGCTCGCCGCCGGTCAAGCGGATTTTCTTGATCCCCAACGCGGCGAAAATTCGTGCCATGCGCAGGTAGTCGGCAAAAGGCAGGTCGCCGTAGAGCGCGCCTTCGTTGCCAGTGCGACAATAGACGCACTTGTAGTTACAGCGATCCGTTATCGAGATCCGGAGATCGGTGATGGGGCGGCCGAATTTGTCGGAGAGAATCAGCTTCTAGCTCCTGACTTCAAGCTATGGAAAAGACACGCGGGCGGGAGTGATCCGGCAGGCGCTTCCTTTCCAATGTGCTCCTCACGAAGCACGGGAGGCGCAGGCGTTTCCACCAGCACCCTCGGGGAAGTGTGGCGCGGGCGCCCTCGCCCGCGAACTCTTTCCCCCGCCGTCGCAGCCAGGGTATGCCCGAAGGCCACAGCGGTCGGAAACTCGTCTTCGATTATAGATGCAGGCAGGCAATCGAAGACACAACTTAAGGTTTGACCGACCGCGCCAGCGCCTTTTCAATCGCCACCTGGGCTAGCGGCGCCATCAACTTGTAACCAGCGGCGTTGGGGTGCAGGCCGTCGTCGGCGAGATCCCGTCTCAACAAACCCTTTTTGTCCACCATGGCGCTGAAATAGTCGAGATACACGTGGCCGTTCGCGGCACAGTAAGCCTTCAACCAGCGATTCAGCTCCAGAATTTTCCCCGGTGAACGCTGGGCAAACAACTCCTGCGACCGGGGCGTGTAGTTGTGCACCGGCAGAATGGACGAGAACACGACGCGAATATCGTGTGCCCGCGCCAACTCTGCCATGGAAGCATAGTTAGCTTCGATGTCCTGGAGCCGCATGGGACCGGTATTGCCGGCGATATCATTAGTGCCCGCCAGAATGACGACAGCTTTCGGCTGTAGCTCGATCACGTCCGGGCGGAAGCGCACCAGCATTTGCGGCGTGGTCTCCCCGCTGATACCGCGATTGATGTAAGGTTTGCCAGGGAGATACCCTTCCAGCTTCCACAGGTCGGTGATGGAATCGCCGAAGAATATCACGCGGCTCTCGTGAGCCACCGGCGGCTTCAGCCTGGCGTTGGCCTCGCGATAGCGCGCCAGTTGGCCGAAATCGTCCGTGAAAATCGCTATGCGCGACGCCCGGTATTGGTCCAGACTCTGAAAACCTGTTGTTGGGATGGAGGGTTGTTGCGCCCGGGCCGAGAGACAAAGGAGAGCGACGAACAGGAAATGCACGGCGCGGCAGGATCGGTTCACCGTCATCTTTAATTTTCTTAGTCACATCCCGTCATAGTTCGGCCCGCCGCCACCCTCGGGCGGAACCCAGGTGATGATTTGATAAGGGTCGGCGATGTCGCAGGTCTTGCAGTGGACGCAGTTCGACGGGTTCAAGCTGATGCGTTTGCCGTTTGGCTGCTCAGCATCATCCACCATTTCGTAAACATTGGCGGGACAGAAATTCTGGCAGGGGCTGCCAAATTCCTTCACGCAGCGCGTGTTGCAGATGTTGGTGTCGTCAATTACCAAGTGCGCCGGCTGATCTTCTTCATGCTTTGTGCCTGAGTGATACAGGTCAGTGAGCTTGTCGAAAGTGAGCTTCCCATCGCCTTTCGCCGGTCCAAGCAGGTCAGCTTCGTTTCCGCCGTCAGCAGGTAATTCGGCAAGCTTCTTCATGTGCTGGTAGCCTGCGGTTCCCGGATACCGGTTGTGCAGCCCGCGTCCTCCGGTGATTTGTTGTAGCCCGGCGTGGAACAAGCCAGCGAAGAAGCCGTGCTCAAATCCCTGGTGAAAGTTGCGAACCTTCCAAAGCTCATCTTTAATCCAACTGGATTCGATTCTCTTCTGAAAGTCGGCGAGCGTGGCGGCGGACAAATCATCTTTCTTCAGCGCCTCGAAAGCAGTCTCAGCCGCCAACATCCCGCTCTTAATCGCCAGATGAATTCCCTTGAGGCGCTGCGAGTTGAGGAAACCGGCGGAGTCGCCGAGGATCATCCAACCGTCGCCGGCGACCGGCGGAATCGCCCACCAGCCCCCATAAGGCAGAGACTTGGCACCATAGCGAATCATCTTGCCGCCTTCGAGCAACTTCGCAACGAACGGATGCTGCTTGAAATCCTGCAACACATGTTGCGGATCGAGGCGCGGATCGGGATAATCGAGGCCGGTAACAAAGCCGAGCGAGACGACGTTGTCTTTTCCACCGTAAATCCAGGCGCCGCCGTACTCTCTGGTCGTGAGCGGCCAGCCCATGGTGTAGATGACTTCGCCGGGAGCGATGCGGCCCGGAGGAACTTCCCACAACTCTTTTATGCCTTGCCCGTATGTCTGCGGATTGCTGTTCTTCGCAAGATCGAATTTCGCAATGAGTTGTTTGGTCAACGACCCGCGCGTGCCTTCGGCTAGGATGACGACTTTGGATTGCAGATCGTAGCCGGGCTCAAAATTTGATTTCTGGTGACCTTCTTTGTCCACACCTTTGTCGTCCGTGCGGACTCCGGTAACGCGCGGGCCGTCGAAAAGCAATTCTGATCCCGCGAATCCGGTGAAGATCGTGATCCCGGTTTCCTCGACCTTACTCCCCAGCCACTTCACAAACCGGTTCAGCGAGATCACGTAATTTCCGTGGTCGCGCAGCGGTGGAGGCGTAATCGGCAACTTGAATTTGCCCTTCTCGGTAAGAAAGTAAACCGCCTCTTTGGTGACCTCGGCGTCGAGCGGAGCATCTTTTTCGAAGCCCGGAAGCAGTTCGCGCATGGACCGCGGATCGAGCAGCGCGCCTGAGAGACAGTGCTGGCCCACCTCGCGCGCTTTCTCAAGCACGTAAATGTTTTCCTTGCTCAGTTGCGAGTCAGGATTCGTAGAATTGTGCGCGTCGATTAGTTGTGAGAGGCGCAGCGCGCAGGCCATGCCTGCAGGCCCACCACCGACGATGACTACATCGGCGGGCATCTGGGGACGTTCAATTCCTTCGATAGGTTTGCGGAAGACTAACATAGGATGCCTAACGATTCGCTAAACTCGCTATCTCGCCCAAGCCGAGCAACCTTTGATCCGCCGTCACCAAAGTTAACTTCAGAACCTTGGCGGTAGCCGCCAGAAATCGGTCTGCCGGATCAGCGTGAGGCAAGGACAGCGAGAAACCAGTGCGAACAATTTCCTGAGTTAGCGGCGCTTCTCGTAGCTGATCAGCGGCGCGCTCGACCCAAGCCAGCGGATCCCCCACACGAATGCGGCCCTTTTCCATCAGCGCGAGAGCTTCCCAAACGCTAACAGGAGACAGCCACAGATTGTTGTCGTGGTTCGACAACTCTCGCGCTGCGCCCTTTCCTATCCGCTTGGGATCCAATTTGCTCCAGATCCAGATATGCGTGTCGAGAAGCAGGTTCAATCGCGGTAGGCCTCGATGTCCTCCAGATCGATGACCGGAGAAACGATATCGCCCACGATCTCGGCGGTCCCGATCATGTCTCCCAAAAACTTTCGCTTGCGGTCGGGTCCGGCCGGTATGACTTCCGCAACCGGACGGCCATGACGCGTAATCCGCAGAGGTTGGCGTGTTTTGTGCACTCGTTCAATCAAGCCAAGACACTTGGCTTTGAATTCGGAAATGGAAATATCATTCATGACTACTATTTTATCTATAGTCAATAAACTAGTCAATTCACTATTACGCTGTTGAAACCCTGTCAGCAAAAGCGGCGGTGAGGCCGATCTATCCTCCTGCCTTCGCCTTCTTCACTTCCTCAATTAGCGGCGGCACGATGTCAAACAGATTTCCCACCACGGCGAAATCCGCGATCTCGAAAATCGGCGCTTCGGAATCTTTGTTAATCGCGATGATCGTCCGCGAGCCTTTCATCCCGACGATGTGCTGAATGGCCCCGCTGATGCCGAGCGCTAGATAGAGTTTGGGCGCCACCGTCTGGCCAGAGGACCCGATCTGGCGATCCATGGGCAACCAGCCCGAGTCACAAATTGGGCGCGATGCAGCCAACTCACCGCCCAAAGCTTCGGCAAGCTGTTTTGCCAGTTCGATGTTCTTTTGCTCCTTGATTCCGCGACCGACCGAAATAATAATCTCGGCTTGGGTGAGATCAACCGCCTGCTTGGCTTCCTTGAAAACTTCCTGCGGCTTGTTGCGGATGACTCCGTCGGCAATTTGCACATTCACGGTTTCGACCGGAGCAGGGCTGGCTCCAGCTTCAGCTTTGTCACCGCGAAAAGCTCCGTTCTGGAAGGTAACGAACCACGGAGCGTCGCACGTGAAACTCACATCCGCTGCGAGCTTGCCCTGAAACATCTGGCGGGTGAAGAGCAACTTGCCGCCTTCCTTCTTGTAGCCAATGCAATCGCTGATCGCAGTGCGTCCCATGGCCGTGGCCAGCTTGGGAACAAAATCGCGCACCTGATAGGTGTGTGGCATCAGCACCAGCTTCGGCTGTTTCAATTCGATGAATTGCTTGAGCGCTGACGAGAAGGCATCGGGAGTGTAGGGTTCGAGCCTAGGCGACTCGATCGCGTGGACCTTCGCGACCTTCTTGGCGGCAACTTCGTTGGCAAAATTCGCCACGCCGCTGCCGGCGACTGCGGCTTCGAGGGTCCAACCGGTCTCAGCCGCAAGTGCTTGCCCTGCCGTGAGCGTCTCCCAGGAGACGCGGTTCAGTTTGCCTTCGCGTTGTTCGACGACGACTAGAATTGTGTCAGACATAAATCAGCTTCTAGCTCCTAGCTTTCGAGTCTTGGCTCCCGACTAGAGCACCCGTACTTCGTTGCGCAGCTTGTCCACCAGTTTCCTGGCCACTTCGCCGGCTGAACCTTCCAGGAATTCCGTATTCTTGGTTTTCTGAGGTACGTACAGGCGCTCAATCTTCTGCAAATTTGCACTCACTGCCGACTGCACTTCCGCCATGGCGACCTTGCGCAGCGGCTTGTTCTTGGCCTGCTTGATGCCGATGAGTGTGGCATAGCGCAGTTTGTTGATGCCCGACTGGATGGTCAACACTGCCGGCAGAGGCATCTCGACGAACTGGAAGTAGCCAGCCTCGAGTTCCCGCTTCACGCGAATGCCAGCATCGTTTTTTTCGATCTGCATGATGATGGTGGCGTGCGGCCAGCCCAGCAGTTCCGCCAACACAACCCCAGTTTGCGCATAGCCGTAATCGTCGGACTGCAGGCCAGTGAAGATCAGGTCGAAGGTTTCGTCTTTGATCGCAGCAGCAAAAGCGCGGGCGGTATTTAATGCGTCGAGGCCAACGAAAGCGTTGTCTTCAAGATGAATGGCACGATCGGCGCCTTTGGCAAGAGCCTCGCGAAGGACCTGCTGCGCCCGCGGCGGCCCGGAGGTAATGACCACGACTTCTCCCCCGTGCTTCTCTTTCTGCCGCAATGCCTCTTCCAGCGCAAAGGCGTCCGGCTCATTCACTTCGTAGGAAACGTCTTCCCGAATCCAGGCGCCGGATTCATTGAGCTTCAGCGGCGCATCCTTCTGCGGCACCTGTTTCATGCAAACCAGAATCTTCAAGCGACAGCTCCTCGTGCCGGGCCGGCTGCAGGGTTCTGGGCCGAGACGTTGCGAGCAACGTCTCTACAGAAACCATCAACTAGCCATGGGCAAACTGGTAAGTATAAATGAAGCCTCGCCGAAGAGGGGGAATGCGTGCAGGAAAAAAACTAGTCGGTAAACACGACTGACTGCACTCCGGAAATTTCAAAGCGCTTGCGGCAGCGCATGTTCTTGCAGGCCATCATGTCATCGCGGCGGATCATGTAGGTACGCGCTTTAGCGAAGCGGGCGCGATCGCGTTCGTCGGCGCGGCCCGGAAGCTGACTCTTCTTGGTCCGCACCAGCCAGTTGATTTCGTACTCGGCGGGCTGTTGGCAATGAGGGCAGTTCAGCGTTGCTAATTTCTTTTCCGGCCGTTCGTCGAAAAACTCGCGCTCTTCCATGGGATCGTTAGCCGTCCGTCGATGTTCGTTGGGCCCAGTGAGTCAGGCTACTCCGCTCAACACTGCGATCGCTTTTATTATTGCACGTCAATGAAGGATGAGCTATGGCAAGATGAGAGCCATGGCCAAGAAGAAAAAACCGAAGCGCTTCACCGCGGTCGAGGCGGTGAAGACGATGGCCCGGGCGCAGATCGGGGAGCCTCCAGTTTCTCGCGTGGTCCCCAACCGCAAGAAAAAGAAATCGGAGAAGCACAAGGCGACACTGGAGAAACTCCTGGGAGAACGCGATTAGGCCAGGGGGACAAACCGACTTGCCAGCCTAATCCCACGCGGCTCCGCCGTGGAAAAGCCGATGGCCGGAGCGTCAGTTAAAAATTGCTCCGACGGTCTGGTTGGTGTTCATCGTCACAGTGCAAGGGCTTGTCGTATTCGGAGTACAATTTGCGGACCATCCTCCGAAACCTCCTGGCGTTGCCGTAAGCGTTACGCTCGACCCTAGAGGAAAGAAAGCTGTGCATCCCGACCCGGAGCCGCTGCAGTTGATTCCCGCCGGGCTGCTCACAACAGATCCCGTTCCAGCGCCGACCAAATACACGCTCAGCGAGGGCAGGCCAGACCCCCCACTGCCCGGATTCACGCTCAAGTTGGAGGCTGCGATAACTAGTGTGCCATTCTGCGCCGTCGCACTCGCAGTGATGTTCGTTAGGCAAGGCGCTGGTGGAGTGCAACCCACCGCCGTCGCCAGGCCTGATGAGTCAATCGTCGCAACATCCATGTCGCTGGAAGCCCAAGTCACTGTATTGGTCAGATCGACAGTTATCGGGCTGGCGGTGAACGTGCCAATCGCAATGAACTGCGCCGTCTCCCCGAGCGCATTCAAGGTCTGCGACCCGATGCCGGGCATGATGTTGATGGTGGACAACGTGCGCGGCTGAGGCGGGGAACCGGGTGCGATGGTCAGAGCGGAAGCTCCGATCACAGTTGACCCCGACTGCGCCGTTGCGCTTGCCGTCACCGTCGTGACGCAGCTGCTGGTGCCGCAGCTAACGGAAGTAGCGAGCCCGGAAGAGTCGATGGTAGCAACGTCGGTGTCGCTGGACGCCCAAGTCACCTGACCTGCGAGATTCTCGGTGGTCGGTGGGGCGCTGAAGGTCCCGATAGCAATGAATTGTGCGGACTCGCCCAGTGTGCTCAGGGTTTGGTTGCTGGGTATTATCGAGATCGAGCTCAGAGTGCGAGCTCCACCTCCCTGAGTACTTAAGCTGACCGTCAGATTGCCCGTTCCGGTTATAGTAGCGCCGTTTTGTGCCGTTGCGGTCGCGATCACTGTTGCAGCACAGCTGGCGGTGGAGCAGCCGGCAGCTGTCGCCAAACCGGATGAATTGACTGTAGCAATGCTGGGGGCGCTGGACACCCAAGTTACCTGACTCGTGATGTCTTGGGTAGTGGGAGCGCTAGTGTAAGTCCCGATGGCAATGAATTGAGCGATCTCGCCTACGGCGTTCAACGTCTGACTACCCGGGGTAATGGTGATCGCAGTTAATTCACGTCCGCCCACAGTTCCACCCGTAGTTACAGTCAGACTCGCCGTCCCGACAACCGGGCCGGACGATGTGGTCGAGGTCGCGGTTACGGACGTCGTCCCGGAACTGACGCCCGTCGCTAGTCCCGTGGCGTTGACGGTGGCGATTGCCGGGCTGGCCGACGCCCACGTGACGGAACCAGTAATGTCCCGAGTGCTTGAAGGATGAGAGCCTTGAGTGTAGGTTCCCATCGCCGTAAACTGTACCGTGTCCCCTGCAGCCGGAACGGTAGCGCTGTTCGGAGTGACGGAGATAGAAGATAGCGTGGGCGAAGAGCTGCAACTGACGAGCGCTGCGACGGCGAGCAGCACCGCCAAAGACACTGGAAAACGACAAATCATCCGACGAACTCCTAGCTTCCCGAATCCAAGATACCAAGAACTGAGAGCGAGGCATTTTATCCCTTGGGTGTGCGTTTCGCAAGGTTATTCGGGTCGGGCGCCCGGTGCCCGACGGCACGCTCCACATACGAAGCGAACTCCTTCACGTCCCTTTCGGTGGTGTCAAACGAGCACATCCAGCGCACCACCGACCGATCCTCATCCCACAGGTAGAAGAAGTATCGCTTTTGCAGCTTGGCGATGGCTTGGCGTGGTATCTGTACGAAGACTCCGTTGGCTTCCACTTTATAGACAATCTTCACTTTCGGAATCTTGCTGATTTCTCTTTGCAGCAGCCCAGCCATACGGTTGGCGTGTTCGGCATTTTTGCGCCACAGATCGTTCGAGAGCAATGCCTCAAGTTGAGCTGAGATGAAACGCATCTTCGACGCCAACTGCATCCCCTGCTTGCGAAGGTAAAGGAAGTCGCGGCTGAGCTTTTTGTCGAAGAAAACCACGGCTTCGGCGCCCATGGCTCCATTCTTGGTTCCGCCGAAGGAAAGAACATCTACACCAAGATCACGCGTAGCCTCTCGCAGCGTCAGGCCCAGGCTCACGGCCGCATTGGCAATTCGTGCGCCGTCCATGTGCAGAAACATTTCGCGCTCATGGGCAAAGCGCGCCAGATCGCGGACCTCCCGCGGCGTGTAAACCGTCCCCATTTCCGTGACTTGCGTAATCGAGATCGCGCGCGGCTGAACGTGATGCTGATCGCCGATACCGTGATAAGCGTGGCTGACGGATTCGATGGTGAGCTTTCCGTCGGCCGTAGGAATGGGAATTAGTTTGCAGCCGGTGAACTTCTCCGGCGCCCCACATTCGTCGGTATAAATATGGGCGGCCTCGGCGCAGATCACCGCATGATAGGACTCCGTCATTGACTTCAAGCTCAGGCAGTTCGCTGCGGTCCCGTTGAATACGATGAAAACTTCAATATCAGAACCGAAGTGCTGTTTGAACTTGCGGACCGCCGCTTCTGTATAACGATCGTCGCCGTACCCGACAACATGTCCGCGGTTTACGGCGGCAATGGCTTGCAAGACGTTGGGATGGACGCCGGCATTGTTATCGCTGGCAAAACTGCGGACGGGCTTCATGGCATCAACAATGTAGCAGAGCGGAGACGTCGGTTTCACGAGGCAAGGATGTGTGAACGAGTTGGAGCGCACGCCACGGGACCGCGCCGGTGATCTGGCCAAGCTTTTTTATCCGTGATATAGCTGAACCATGGAGATTCTGACAGTTGCTCCATTTCTCGAGTACTTCGAGAAAATACGCGGTCGTACCATGCGCCTGGTGGCCTGTATCCCGCCCGCACAGGTGGAATGGCGCTGCAAGGAAGGCAAATTCACCTTGGGCGATCTGGCGCGTCACATCGCGGCCGTGGAGCGCAATGTGTTCGCGGAGGCGGTTGCCGGCAGGCGCAATCGCTACGCGGGATGCGGACGCGAGCTGGCCGATGGCTACGATCAGGTGGTCCAGTTTATGGAGCGCATGCACTCCGAGTCGATGAGTATATTTTCTGGGCTGAGTGATGACGACTTGCTGCGCAAGTGCGCCTCGGCCGACGGGACGCCCATGACGATCTGGAAGTTGCTGCGCGCAATGGCCGAGCATGAGATTCACCATCGCGGCGAGCTTTACGCGTATCTCGGGATCCTCGGCGTGTCCGTGCCGCCGCTCTACGGATTGACCTCTGAACAGCTGCAAGAAATCGCGGCGAAAGCCCACCCCAAGCAGGCGTAACAGGATGCCTTTCTATCGTACATTTCTCTTTTTGGGATCAACCCTTCTTCTTGCCGCGGTTGGCTTCACCCAAACTTCCCGCGGAAAAACTCCGCTGCCCAAGTTTGAGGATGTGGCCAAACAAGTCGGCCTGACCGTTTCCCACATTTCGTCTCCGGAGAAACGCTACATTGTGGAATCGATGAGCGGCGGCGTGGGCTTGATCGATTGCGACAATGACGGCCGGCTCGACATCATCACGGTGAACGGATCCACCGTCGAGCGCTACAAGCAGGGCGGTGATCCCATGATCACGCTTTATCACCAGGACGACGGCTTCAAGTTTACCGACATCACCAAGTCCGCAGGACTCACTCGCAAAGGATGGGGCATGGGTGTGGCTGTCGCCGACTACGACAACGACGGCCTGCCCGACATTTACGTAACTGGCTATGGCGGCAACGCGCTCTATCACAACCTGGGCAACTGCAAGTTTGAAGATGCCACAGACAAGGCTGGAGTAGCAGCGGGAGGATTTAGCACCGGCGCGGCCTGGGCCGACTACGATCGCGACGGACACGTGGACTTATTCGTCTCGCGCTACGTGCACTTTGACGTCAACAAACTGCCCGACTTCGGAAAGAACGAAAAGAACTGCAGCTTCAAGGGAATCGCGGTGCAGTGCGGACCGTGGGGCATGCTGGGCGAATCCGACTTACTCTTTCACAATCGCGGCGACGGCACATTCGAAGAAGTTTCCAAGAAGGCAGGCGTTGACGACCCCAACAAATATTACGGCTTGGGAGCGATTTGGGGTGATTACGACAACGACGGCTGGCCCGATTTGTACGTCGCCAACGATTCCGGCCCCAACTACCTCTACCGCAACCAACACGACGGGACCTTTGAAGAAGTCGGCATGCTCTCAGGAGCAGCTGTTAGCGGCGATGGTTCGGAGCGCGGCAACATGGGAGTGGACTGGAGTGATTACTTGCACGAAGGCCGACTCTCTATGCTCGTCACCACCTTCACCGAACAACCCGACAGTCTTTATCGAAACCTCGGAGCCCAGGGATTTTCGGAAGTGAGTTACGCAGCCAAACTCGCCAAGCCCACGTATTACCCGGTAGGGTGGGGAACGGGATTCTTCGATATGGACAACGATGGTTGGCCGGACTTGTTCGTCGCCAATGGTCACGTGTACCCGCAAATGGACATGGTTCCGGGCGCTCCGCGATACCGCGAGCCTATGCTGCTGTTCCGCAATAACCGCGACGGCACCTTCGAAGATGTTTCAAATGCGCTCGCAGGAATCCCGGATGCATCGCGGCGAGGAGCGGCTTTTGGCGACCTCAATAACGACGGAAATGTCGACATCGTCGTTATGAATACCGGGGAAACTCCAACACTGCTATTGAATCAGGGAGGAAACAATAATCATCGCGTGCTGTTTAGGCTGGTAGGCACAAAGAGCAACAAAATGGCAATCGGCGCTCGGGTGACGGTAAGAGCAGGGAAGTTGGTGCAACTCAACGAGGTTCGCGGCGGAGGAAGTTACCTCTCACAGAACGACCCGCGACTGCACTTTGGTCTCGGCGACGAAACCAAAATGGACGATGTAGAAGTCAAATGGCCCAGCGGCAAAGTTGAAACCGTGCGGGACGTCCCAGCCGATTTTATTTACACAATCATCGAGGGCGAGGGCATCAAACAAAAGACATCTCTACCTGCATTGCCGAGTGTAGGCGCGGGCGTCCCCGCCCGTGCTGGCGGTGCCGAGAATCCGCGCTGAGCCAAACGCACGCCAAACCAGTATCGAAGCCAATCGAGTATCATGGAAACCGCCGCGAGCCCCCCATGCTCCCGTTCAAGCTGATCTATAGCGACGACTATTATCTTCCGATCGGCGCGCACGTCTTTCCGGCTGAGAAGTATCGGCGAATTCACGATCGGCTGCTTGAGGCCGGCGTCGCCGAAGTCGCGGACTTCGTGACTCCCCAACCCGCATCCGATCAGGATGTGCTGCTGGTGCACACGCCACAGTACGTACAGAAGCTGAAGACTGGAACGCTTTCTGCGCGCGAGGAACTGGAGTTGGAAGTCCCGTATTCCCCGGAACTGGTCCGAGCCTTCTGGCTGGCGGCTGGCGGGTCAATCCTGGCTGCTGACTATGCTCTGAACCATCGCGTCGCTGTCAACATCGGTGGCGGATTTCATCACGCCTTTCCCGACCACGGCGAAGGCTTCTGCATGGTTCATGACGTGGCCGTTGCCATCCGCCGCATGCAGCGTGATGGAAAAATCACTCGCGCCATGACGGTGGATTGCGACGTCCACCAAGGCAATGGCACAGCGGCGATTTTTGCCGGCACGCGTGTTCCGGCGGGACCGCTGCCTTCAAGTTCTATTTCTACTGTGAATCCTGTGGCGCCCGCGAGAATCCGAAAGACCCACGCGAGTGACGTGTTCACCATCTCGCTGCACCAGGAAAACAATTATCCGATGTGGAAGCCGCCGTCTTCGATCGATGTCGATCTGCCCGACGAAATCGGCGATGACGATTATCTGGCCTGGCTCGACAACGCCCTCAGCAGCGGACTGCGCCAGTTCGATCCGGAACTGATCTGCTACATCGCGGGTGCCGATCCCTACCGCGAAGATCAACTCGGAGGCCTGTCGCTGACGATAGAAGGACTCAAGCGCCGCGACGAATTGGTCTTCCGCGTTGCCCACGCACGCGATATCCCGGTGATGGTCACGTTCGCCGGGGGCTACGCGCGGCGAATCGAAGATACAGTTACGATTCACTGCAACACAGTGGTTGCGGCCAGAGAGATCTATGTGGCTTAGTCAGACTTGACGGTCGTCGCGTTCGGTTCAGCTTCGACTGTAACCTCGACCTTGGCGCCTTGCTTCAAACGCACCTCATTTCCGTTTTCGTCAGTCAGATTGTTTTCGATCCGGAGCTCCTTATAGAGGTGATCGGCTCCTTCCACAGCAATTTGCGCTTTTTCCGGTTCGCTGGGGCTCGGAGGCTTAATGATTTTCTCGACAGTTCCGGGCAAAGTAGCACTCGGCTTTGGTGTCATGGGCTGTTCTCCGACGTGAAAGTTATCATTAAGGGCAGTTTAGCACCCAATGTGGCGTTCGTCTCGGAATCAGGACTCTTCTGCAGTCTTGTGTCTCAGAGTGTTTTCCATCCCACAGACTGCTAAAATAAGCGCTTCGGCTGTCTGCTTAGTAAATCCATATGTTCGACAATCTTTCAGAGAAACTTCAACGTGCGTTCAAGACCCTGCGCGGCCAGGCCGTCCTCAACGAAGAAAACATTCAGGAGGCGCTGCGGGAGATCCGTCTCGCGCTGCTTGAAGCCGACGTCAACTTCAAAGTCGTAAAGCAGCTGATCGACCACATTCAGGAAAAGGCCATTGGCCAGCAGGTGCCGACCGCATTTTCGCCGGGCGAGCAGGTCATCAAAATCCTGCGTGATGAGCTGATCGAAACCCTCGGTCGTGATACCGCGCGCCTGAAATTTGCCTCGCAGCCTCCAACCGTAGTGCTCATGGCAGGTCTACAGGGTTCGGGCAAAACCACCACTTCCGGCAAACTTGCGAACTGGCTTAAGAATGGCGGACACCGGCCCCTGCTGGTCTCGGTGGACGTTTATCGCCCTGCGGCTCGTGAACAGCTGAAGGTCGTAGCGCAAGCGATCAAGGCGAACATTTACGAAGGGGCAAACGTCGAAGCCAATACCGCGACAGTCGAGCGGCTCGCCAAGGAAGCCCGGCGCGAGGCCATCAACACTGGATGCGACGTGCTGATTGTCGACACAGCCGGCCGTCTGCACATCGATGATCAGTTGATGGACGAAATGCAATCGCTCAGGCGGTTGCTCAATCCACAGGAGATCCTGTTCGTCGCCGACGCCATGACTGGCCAAGACGCGGTCAATTCCGCCGACGAGTTCCACAAGAAGCTTTCGCTGACCGGAGTCGTGCTCACTAAAATGGACGGCGATGCCCGCGGCGGTGCGGCGCTCTCCATCCGACAAGTCACGGGCCAGCCCATCAAGTTCATCGGCGTGGGCGAAAAGTACGACGCGCTCGAGCCGTTCCATCCCGATCGCATTGTGTCCCGCATCCTCGGCATGGGCGACATTCTTTCGCTGATTGAAAAAGCAGAACAGAATGTCGACAAGAAAAAAGCTCAGGAGATGGCCAGCCGGGCCCTCGCCGGCGATGGCTTTTCTCTCGAAGACTTCCGCGATCAACTGCGTCAGGTCAAAAAGATGGGATCGATCCAGAGCATCATGGGAATGTTGCCCAGCATCGGTCCTTTCGCCGGATTACAAAAGCACGCGGACAAAGTCGATGAGAAACAAATCAACCGCGTCGAGGCCATCATCAATTCGATGACTGTCCACGAACGCCTGCACCACGAAGTGATCAACGGCAGCCGGCGCAAACGCATCTCCCGCGGCTCGGGAACCAGCGTGCAGGAGGTCAACAATCTGCTCCGCCAATATGCCCAGATGCGCAAAATGTTTAAGCAGATGGGCAAGGCAAGCTTCGCCCGTAAGCTGGCTGGCATGAAGTTGCCGGGGATGTGATGCTGACAACTGAAGGGTGCTCATGAAATGGCGATCTCTCGACGAAGTAGCCCTCACTGAAGCTACTCGCTCTCTCAAGGAACAGTTTGCCGAGCGCAAGGAACTGATCGCCAGGTACGTTCCGCCGGAGATTCAAGCCATCTACGCGCGCGTTATCGCGCAACTCAAAGAGGTGGGGATTGCCAGCCGCGCTCTTGGGCAAGGCGAACCGGCTCCGGCGTTCGAACTGAACGACCACAACGGCGAGCCGGTCTCTTCTACAGAATTTTTGAACCATAGCCGTGTTGTGATCTGCTTCGTTCGTGGGCGCTGGTGTCCGTTCTGCGTGAGCCAATTGGAAGCCATGAACGACATCCTGCCGCAGATCCAGCAGACCCAGACTTCGCTAATTGCGATTTCGCCTCAGACCGTCCAGCAGTCATTCTTCATGGCAGACCAACACAAGCTGAGATTTCCTCTACTCAGCGATTCCGGCAACCATGTGGCTCGCCAGTTTGGGTTGGTGTACCGCGTGCCCGAGTTTCAGCAGGCGGTGTATCGGCGTGTGTTCATCAACCTTCCATTCGCTAACGGGGATGACACGTGGGAACTTCCGATTCCGGCGACCTACATCCTGGAACGCGATGGTTCGGTGCTGTACGCCTCGGTCAACGCCGATTACACCGAGCGTCCCGAGCCTTCCGAGATTCTGCAGGCACTCACCACGACTTGATTACGCCTTTGGCTTTTCCAGTTCGCGGCCTACGCTGTCCAGCACGCCATTGATGAATTGCACGGACTCGGGACTGGAAAACTTGCGTGCAATCTCCAGGGCTTCATTGATAACGACGGCGTGAGGAGTGGAGGGGAAACCCACAAACTCCGCGACCGCAGAGCGTAAGACGTTGCGGTCTACGGTGGCCATGCGGTCCATGCGCCAGTGTTCGGCGTGGCGCTCGATTAAGGTGTCAATCTCGGCGGTACGGTCGGTGGCCGTCCGGAACAGGTCCTCAGCAAAACCACGCACTTCTTTTTCGGCGGAATTGTGCTCGCTCCAGAAAGTGCGGCGGACCTCGTCCGGAGTTTGCCGGCCCATGTCGGCTTGAAACAACATTTGGAGAACAAGCTCGCGAGATTTTCGGCGGGTGCCCATGGGGTCGTTGGTCGTTCGTCCTGGGTCGTTGGCCCTTCGGTCGTCGGAACGACATTCTCAGTTTACAGGGTTCGCGGCCTACGAGCGGGCTGGCTTCAATGTTTCGATTTAGATTTCGGGGAACGAGGTACGCGGGCACGTTTCGTTTTGGTTTTGGTTTTGTTCTTGCCGAAGACCGACGACAAGCGACCAACGACCGCTTTTGTCAGATTCGCCATCTCCACCGCTGCCAGCGCGGCCTCGAAGCCTTTGTTGCCCATTTTCAGGCCGGCGCGGTCGATAGCCTGTTCGAGCGTTTCGCAAGTGAGCACGCCGAATGCGTGGGGCACGCCAGTCTCCTGCGCGGATTGCCCGATGCCGCGTGTGACTTCATTAACGATGACATCGTAGTGCGCGGTGTCGCCGCGGATCAAGCAGCCGAGGCAAATGATCGCATCATATTTCCCTGTCGTAGCGAGAGTGCGAGCCGCGGATGGAATTTCGAACGCGCCAGGAACGCGGACGACCGCGATAGCGGTGCGTTTTGCCCCGCAGCGCAGCAGCCCGTCGAAGGCGCTTCGAAACAGTCGTTCCGTGATGAACTCGTTAAACCGCGAGACGACGATGCCGAAACGTTTTCCAGCAGCGTTCAGATTGCCCTCAAGCGTCTTGACCTGGACCGGAGGTGACGACGCAGTCTGTTTGTTGTTTCCCTTCGTGACTCGTGCCTCCGTGGTGGATTGGTCTCTTGATCCGGTGAATCGGCGCAAATCCGTAGCGGCCGTCACTTGCCTTGGAATTTCGCCGGACGCTTTTCCAGAAACGCCGCCGTGCCTTCCTTTTTGTCCTCCGAAGCGCACGCAACAGCGAAGAGCACGGCTTCGAGATATAGCCCCTCAGCCAGCGTCATCTCCATGCCCTTATTCACCGCCTCCATGGCGTACTGAACCGCGAGCGGAGCATTAGCGATGATCTTCTGCGCAATCGCCTCGGCGCGGGGAATGAGTTCCGTGGTGGGAACAACTTCGTTCACCAGCCCAATGCGATGAGCTTCCTGCGCGCTGATCATCTCACCGGCAAGCACAAGCTGCATTGCGATTCCCTTGCCGACCAGCCTTGGCAAACGTTGCGTGCCGCCGTATCCCGGAATAATTCCCAGCTTGACCTCAGGCTGGCCGAACTTGGCGTTTTCGCTGGCTAGACGCATGGTACAAGCCATTGCGATTTCGCAACCGCCGCCGAGCGCGAAGCCGTTGATGCAAGCGATTACGGGCTTGCCCAGGTTCTCGATCAGATCAAGAACAGACTGCCCGCGATGGGTGTACTCCTTGCCGGAGATGGCGCCATGCTTGGCAAGTTCAGCGATGTCCGCGCCAGCGATAAAAGCCTTTTCGCCCGAGCCAGTCATTATGGCAACGCGAATGCTTGCGTCGTTCTTGATGTCGGTAAACGCCGCCCGTAGCTCTTCCATGGTGGCCATGTTGAGCGCGTTGAGCACCTTCGGCCGGTTAACAGTGACGTAGGCAATAGCGCCTTTTTTCTCGAAAAGAATGTTTTCAAAGTTCATAAGTTCAACCCTGCTATGGATTCACACCGCGTCTGTCATTCTGAGCGAAGCGAAGAACCTATGCAATTTGCCCGTCGCACCGGAAGGCACTGATCCTTCGCTACGTTCAGGATGACAAACTCCAAAGTTGATAAGCGACAAAGAACTCATAACTTGTTCGGCTTCGGGTTGTTCGGGTCCGAATAGTCGTAAAACCCTTTGCCCGTCTTTTTCCCATACCAACCAGCCATCACCAGCCGCTTCAGCAGCGGCGGCGACGCGAATCGCCGCTCTTTGAACTCGTCGTACATCACGTGGGTGATGTAGTAGGTCGTGTCGAGGCCGACAAAATCGAGCAGGGTGAAGGGCCCCATGGGATAGCCGCAGCCCAGCTTCATGGCGTTATCGATGTCGTCGATCGAGCCTGCGCCTTCTTCGTAGGCGCGGATGGCATCGAGCAGATACGGCACCAGCAGGCGGTTCACGATGAATCCGGTTTTGTCGCTAGTGCGGACCGGTGTTTTGCCGAGTTTTTTCCCGAACTCGTAGGCAGCGTCGTAGACCTCGCTGGCAGTGGCGATGGTGCGCACGACCTCGACCAGTTTCATCAGCGGCACCGGATTGAAGAAATGCAATCCGATAAACCGCTCCGGGCGCTTGGTCGAAGTCAGAAGTTCAGTGATAGAAATGGAGGACGTGTTCGAAGCGAAAATGGCGTCTCTCTTCACGATGCTGTCGAGAGACGCGTACATCTTTTTCTTGTCCTCGACATTCTCGATAATGGCTTCGATCACGATGTCGCAGTCGGCCAGGTCCTGCTTATTGGTGGTGCCTTTGAGCCGGGCGCGAGCGGCGTCTTTCTGCTCCGCCGTGATTCCACCCTTTTCCGGAGGCCGCTCCGCGAACTTGGCCAGCGATTTTTCAATCCCGGCAAAACCTTTGTCGAGAAACTTCTGCTCAACTTCGAGCACCATAACCTCGAACCCGGACATCGCGGCAACTTGCGCGATTCCAGAGCCCATCAGGCCGCAACCGAGAACTCCGACACTTTTAATTTCCATAATTGCTCCCGAAAAAAAACGCCACCGATTTCCACCGATTCTGCGGATAGACCTCTGAATTCTTATTTTGATCCGTGCAAGTCCGTGGCTAGACTTAGTTCAAACTCTCCACAACCATCGCAATTCCTTGCCCGCCGCCGATACACGCCGTCGCCAGTCCGTACTTCTTCTTCCGCCGGCGCAATTCGTAGAGCAACGTGATCACAAGCCGCGTTCCTGTCGCGCCCAAGGGATGACCCAATGCGATCGCTCCGCCGTTCACGTTGACCTTGTTGCGATCGAGGCCTAGCTCTTTCTCGACAGCCAAGTACTGGGCTGCAAAAGCTTCATTTACTTCGATCAAATCAATGTAGTCCAAAGTGAGTCCGGCTTTCTGCAATGCAAGCTTCGTCGCCGGTACCGGGCCGCGGCCCATCAGCTTAGGTTCGACCCCGGCGATTCCCCAGCCCACAATCCGTCCAAGCGGCGCAATGCCTCGTTTGCCGGCCTCTTCGAGCGACATCACAACGACCGCCGCCGCGCCATCCACGATGCCGCTGGCATTTCCCGCGGTGACGGTGCCGCTCTTGCCGAAAGCCGGTTTCAGCTTGGCCAAACCTTCCATTGTGGTCTGCGGGCGGCGATGGTCGTCATCGCTCAACGTCTCGCCGGATGGCTCACCCTTTCGATCCTTCAGCGGCACCGGGACCAACTCTTCCTGCAGTCGGCTTTCCTTATATGCTGCGTCTGCCGCTTGTTGCGACCGTAGCGCGAACTCATCTTGCGCCTGCCGGGTGATGCCCTGCTGTTCGCCGTAAAGCTCCGCGGTGTTGGCCATGTACAGGCCGCAATAAGTGTCGAGCAGCGCGACCATAAGCGAATCTTCCAGCTTGCCACCCGGAGCCAGAGTAAAACCGTCGCGCCCGCGGATCACGAACGGAGCTTGCGACATCGCTTCCATGCCGCCCGCGAGCACCACATTGGCTTCGCCGAGCTGAACCATTTGTGCCGCATTCACGATGGATTGCATTCCCGATCCGCACAAACGATTCACGGTAAGAGCGGGCGTCTCAATAGGCAGACCGGCCCGCAGTCCGACATGACGCGCGCCGTAGAGAGCGTCGCCGGAGGTCTGCTGGGCGTTGCCAAAAACCACGTGATCGAATTCTTTCGGGTCCAGTCCAGCGCGCTTGATGGCACCCTCGCCCGCAATGGCGCCAAGTTCCTGCGCCGTAAAATCCTTCAGCTTGCCACAATAACGTCCAAAGGGCGTACGCGCCCCGCTCACAATTGCGATGTCGCCAGGTTTCAACATTGGCTTCCTAGTCTTTCGCTTCTAGTATGAATTCCCGTATCAGAAGAGTTCCGAATGGGCTGACCAAACTTGTTAGTCTAACAGCGGAGAATAACAGCGGCAACCGGATGGGGCACAAAGCGGCGTTCCAGTTTCAGCAAACTTGAAGATTTTGGGGACGATGATTCAATCTCATGCCACCGCAGCGGCCGCGAATGATGCAGCCAGCGCGATGATCTTCCCGGCGCCCTGGCTGTTGGCGGTTTGTAGCGCCTGCTCAGCCCGATTGATCACCTCGGTGACGATATCGACCGGGTCGTACTCGCCGCGCACCACAGCCTCCGCGAGTCCCGCACTGAATTGAACGGGCTCCTGTTTCTCCGGTAGCCGGATTTGAGCTAGCAGTCTCTGCAGCTTTTCCGCGGCCATCACACCCTCTTTTTCGGGCGTTTCGCCGAGAACGATAGCGATGGTCGTCGTCTCGTAGCGGAATGCAAGATCGTTTTGCCGGATATTGGCGGCGAAAAGCTGGCCAATTTGCTGCATGACGGCTTCGACGGCCGCTTCACCAAAGTCTCTCACCATTGCTGTTTTGTCGCCCAACTGCATCAGTAAAACCGTAAGAGGAGTGCTCTGCTGGGCGTTGCGACGGGTTTCCGCCATTAGAAGATCTAGGTAAGAAGCGCGTTTCAGCAAACCCGATTGCTCGTCCGTCACCGAAAGATTCTTGACCAGGCGGCGAAGCCCAGCGTTATTGAGCGCGATGACAATCTGGTCGCTGATGGTCTTAAGCACCATCACATCGTTCGAACCCCAGGCATGCGGCTTACTGTCCATCAGAAGAAGGAGCCCGACGTGTTCCGCTCCGTCGTTAAGAGGCAGTGCCAAGAGCGAGGTCACCGCCATTTGTGTCAAGGTTTCACGGATCCCTTGCAGATCCGAAGCAGACTGGACATCGGAGATCGTTAGACTTCCGCCACGGTCGATCGCCAAGTCGTGGACCGTGGTCGCAATTTTTTCCAGCCCGCGTGGTTCGGCAGGTTTGCTGTTCTCGTTGCAATACTCCTTCACGCTGGTCGTGTGCAACCCAGGCTTACGCATCGCAACAACACACCGGCTCACCTTCCATTGCGAGCCAATTTCCTTGGCTGCAGTCAACATCACGGCATCGGCGTTGCTTTGGCGATATAGTTTGCGCGTGATTTCCGCCACTCGTGCAAAGCTGCTGACATCAGCTGCTTCGCTGGATTGAGCCTTCTCAATTTGCGGCGCTCGGGGCTCAGCCGAAACCGAAGATGCAAGCGGTTGCGCCGGTGCTGATCCCGCGTATTGTGGATTCAATCCCGCCGTCATATACAGCTGCCGCAAATCCGAGTTGCGCTCCTCTTCCCGAGGAAACAGTTCCTGAATGCGTTGCAGTCGCTCCACCGCTTTCGAGCGCATACCGTATTGCACCAGAATCTCCGCTTGCAGCATGAGATCCTGCAGAGCGGCCGCGCCCAGCATTTTTTCCTGACCTTGGGGCTGCGCGGTAACCGCGTCGGCCATGCTGGAGAAGCGTGAGGCGATGACCATGAAGCGGTTGTCGTCAATCTTGCCGCGCAGCATTTCCAGCCGCTTCTGATGTCCGGACTCGTACGCATCCACCTCAGCCGCGCGATCCAGCGAGTCTGCCGCTTTCGCGTAGTTGCCGACGCTGCAGTAAAGATCGAATAGCTTAAGCAGAGTCTGGCAATAGTCGCTTTCTCGATTCGAGGCGTTGAACTGCTCGCCCATGAACTCAAGCATTTCAGGGGACGCGCGGTGTTTGCCCGAGATGTCCTGAATCATGGCCAGGAAAGCCCGGCGATCGCCTTTGCGGCGATGGTATTGCTCCAGCTTCCGTCCCAAAGCAACGGCTTCGGCATCCTGCTGCCCATCGATGAAGAGCCCAATAAGGTTCGCGATTTCTTGCACCCGCGAAGGATTTTCCTCGAACAATTGCCACAAAAGCGGTTCGGCCTCGCTCAACCGGTTAGCAGCTAGCAGCGCCTTCGCATAAGTATTGCGCATTTCCTCCGAAGGAGAGCCAGCCTTGACTTGAGCCTCAAGCACGAAAATGGCGGCACCCGCCTGTCCTTGTTCCACCAGATTCTTGCTGTATCCCAGAGCAATCTCCGGATCGGCAGAATCTTCCGCGTAGGCACGTTCCATCCACTGTGCCGGGCTTTCACCTGCAGCCTGGGTTAGCTGTGCCAGCTTCAGGAAAGCCGCAGCTGCAGCCTTGCTTTCGCCAAGTTCGGACGAAAGCTCTCCCAGGCGCTGCAGGTTTTTCTCGCCGGAATCAAGCTTGAGAACCCGCTTCAAAGCCGTGAGCGAGTCCGCCTTGCGCCCCTGTTTCGTAAGTTCTTCAAATACGCTTTCGTAGGTTTCGAGCGCTTGCTTGCGATGGGACTTTTCCAGCAATTCGCCGAACCGCAGCTTCTGGTCCCAAGTCGGAGTCACGAAGCGGGACAGCTTCTTATAGGTCAGGCTGGCGCGCGTGGCGTCCCCTGCCTCGATCTGGCGCTCAAACAGGTCGCCCAGTAGTTTGACTGCCTGAGGAATCCGCTGCAGGGAAAGGCAAAGATCGGCGGCCATCTGGCACACCGTGTCATTGCCGGGCTCAGCCGCCAGAACCTGCAGGTAGTCATCAAGAGCCTCGGCGGTCTTGCCTTTTTGGAGAAGCTTTTCAGCCCGCTCAACGCGTTTCGTGATTTCTGCCCGATCCATTCGCTTGATAGTATCTGCCATGAGAACTAGCGCCGTGCGGAGTAACCCATAGAAAGTCTAGGAGCAGGTTACCGGAGCGGGCAACGACGTAACGCCGAAACCCGATTACGAAGGTCATAGGGGGAATAACTCTTTGGGAAATAAGGGGCTTTCTGATATACGTCCCGAAGTGCCCCCCGAAAACAGAATTGGCCAAGAAAGCGGACTTCGCCACCAGCTGAGCGCCGGTCAAATGGCAATGGTAGCCGTTGGCGGCTCAATCGGCACCGGCTTATTGCTGGGCTCAGCTGCGGCCATGGAAATCGCTGGCCCCGCTGTGATCCTGAGCTTCGCCCTGGCTGCGTTCCTCTGCTGGACCGTGACCATGGCACTCGGCGAGCTTTCCAGCATGCACCCTGGCGCTGGCTCGTTCGGCTTGTACGCTGACCTCTACCTCAACCCCTGGGCTGGGTTCATCTCTAGGGCGGGATACTGGGTCGCGATTTCAGTCTCGGTAGGCGCCAACCTGGTTGCGTCCGCGACCTACATGCAGTACTGGTTCCCCACAGTTCCGGCGTTGGCCTGGGTCGCGGTGTTTTCGCTGGTGCTCATCGTGATCAATCTTCGCAGCGTTGGCGACTTCGGCCGCTTCGAATACTGGTTCGCCATGGTCAAGCTTGTCACCATTGTGACGTTCATCATCGTTGGCGGGGCGTTGTTGCTTGGTGGACGCGTTCCAGCGCAATACACGGCGCATGGCGGCTTCTTTCCGAAAGGCACACTTGCGCCCCTGCTGGCCATGACCATAGCGCTGTACACTTTCGGCGGTATTGAGATGGTGGCCATCACCACCGGCGAATCCCGAACCGTCGCCGAGATTCCCCGCGCCGTGAAATGGACCTTCGCCACCCTCGCCGTGGTTTACCTAGGAGCCATCGTAGTGCTCGTTGGGGTGATGCCGTGGGACCGCGTTGGCGTTACTGAGAGTCCGTTTGTCACTGTGTTTCGCATGGTAAGAATTCCGGCAGCGACCAGCCTGATGAGCTTCGTGATTCTGACCGCTGCTCTTTCCGGCGCGAACGCCAATCTGTATTCTGCCTCGCGGATGTTGTTCTCGCTGGCCCGCAGCGGTTGGGCGCCCGCGGCGCTGGGCCGTCTGAATGCGGCAGGGTCGCCAAAGCTGGCTCTCGTGGCCTCCTCGTATGGAATCGTGGTGGCTGTGGTTCTGGAAAAGTGGGCTCCGAAGAATGCCTTCGTTTACATTCTCAGCGGCGCCTTGTTCGGCCTGATGCTTTCCTGGTGGGTGTCGTTGGCTGCGCATGTTTCTTTCCGAAGACGGATGAGTTCGGGCCAATTGGCCGCGCTGCCGATGCGCTCGCCACTCGGCATCTGGGGCTCGGTATTAGGATTCAGCCTTGTCACCGCTGCCACTCTGAAAACTTGGTGGGATTCGCAGGTCAGCCTGCTCAGCGGCATGTCGACCCTGTTGCTGCTTACCGTGGCTTACCTGTTCCTGAGGTCACGTGACCCCGCAAACTGAGACGTTGCAATCAACGCCTCGGTTTACCTCCGCGTAGTCCGACAGCCGCCGGTTCGTACCTGCCGTGCCTCCCGGCGGTACAATATCGTCATGACTGACGAACTGCTCCGCTATCGCTCCGAATTCCCCATCCTCGAGCGCACCACTTACCTGATCAGCAACTCCCTCGGAGCCATGCCCCGCGGCGTTTACGACGCCATGCGCGGGTACGCGGATACTTGGGCCACGCGCGGCGTTCGCGCCTGGGAAGAAAGATGGTGGATGCTGGCCGCGGAAGTCGGCGACGAGATTGGCGCCCTGATGAACGCTTCCAAAGGTTCCGTCTCGACCCATCAGAATGTGACTACGTGCCAGGCAGTGGTCGCATCCTGCTTCGATTTTTCCGGCAAGCGCAACAAAGTCGTTTACACCGACATGAATTTCCCCTCGGTGATGTATTTCTGGGAGGCTCAGCGAGCCAACGGAGCCCGAGTCAACATGGTAAAGACGGACGACGGAATCACCGTCCCAACCGAACGCCTGCTGGATGCCATCGATGAGCAAACCCTGCTGGTTCCCATCTCGCATGTAATTTTCCGCAGCGCCTTCATTCAGGACGCCAAAGCCATCATCGAGAAAGCCCACAAAGTCGGCGCCTACGTCGTACTCGACACTTTCCAATCGCTGGGCACTGTGCCGGTGGACGTTCAAGCTTTAGATACTGACTTCGCCTGCGGAGGAGTTTTGAAATGGCTTTGCGGCGGCCCAGGCGTGGCTTACCTGTACGTGCGTCCGGACCTAGGCAAGAAGCTCGAGCCAAAGTTTACCGGCTGGTTCGCGCATCAGGACTCGATGGCCTTCCAAGTGGGACCGATTCGCTACACCGATCCACCGTTCCGCTTCATGAACGGCACTTCCCACGTGCCGTCGCTCGAGGCTGCGCGTCCAGGGCTCAAAATCATTACCGAAGTTGGAGTGGATCGCATCCGCGAGAAATCAAAACGCCAGACCGGTCGGCTGATCGAACTGGTAGAAAAACAAGGCTGGAGAGTGAACAGCCCTCGCGATCCCGAGAAACGCGGCGGCACCGTGTCGATAGACATGCCTGATTCGCAAGAAGTCTGCAGCGAATTAAAGAAGCGGGAAATCATGGTCGACTGGCGCCCCAAAGCTGGAGTCCGCATGTCTCCGCACTTCTACAACACAGATCAGGAACTGGAAACCGCGATCACCGCGGTACAAGAAATCCTGAAGGAACGAGCCGTCGCGGCGCGCTAAGCCTTTAAACCGCCTAAGACTGGCGTGGGGACGGGCCTCGTGAGCCTGCCGGGCGGAACAAGGCTCCGCAGGCCTTTGGTGGACAAGCAGCTTCTAAGTCCGTGCAGCGTCTAAGCCAGCCTCAAAGCGTCAGATCCCAAGTCTCCGCAACCAGATCATGCCCCCAGCTATGGTGTCGCTGATGCTCAACCAGACGGAACCCGGCTTTCTCATAAATGCCCCGCGCAGCACGCAGTGAACTCTGCGTCCACAGAGTAATTTTCTTGTAACCCGTTTGCCGGGCGAAGCGCACGCATTCCTCCACCAAACGTTTTCCAATCCCCAATCCGCGCGCCGTGGGCTCAACCAGAAGCAAACGCAACTTGGCCACGGTCTTCGAGTGTTTCACCAGGAATACCGATCCGACGATCTCTCCATTCTTCTCGGCAATCCAGCAACGCTCCCGCTTCGGATCGAAATGCTGGACGAACTTCGCCACGATCTCCGCCACCAGCGCCTCGAAGCGCTCGTCCCACTTGTATTCCTGCGCATAAATTATCCCGTGCCTGTGAACCACCCACCCCATGTCGCCTGGTTGATGAGGACGCAGAATGTAAACTGGATTTTGCGTGGATTGGGCCCCCAGCAACTTTTCGACGGTGTGCATTGCGTCGATCAACCGGTCTTGCTCGGCTCCGGACAGGCTGCCTAGAATGTTGCCGACTTCCTCCCGGGAGCGAGCGTCGAGCGGAGCCAGAATTTTCCTTCCCTGCGGCGTTAGCGACAAAAGGCTTTGCCGGCCATCCGCTTCGGAAGGCTTCTTGTCGAGCCAGCCACGTTTATCAAAGCCGGTCAGGATTCGGCTCAGATAACCCGCGTCCAAGCCCAAGTCGTCGCTGAGTTCGCTAGCCGTCGGTTGCTCGCGATGAGCAAGCTCGTAAAGCACTCTCACTTCGCTGAGGGAGAAACGGCTCTTATATGGTTTTTCTCGTAAGACCCCGATCTGGCGAGTATAGAAGCGGTTGAAGTGCCGCACCGCCGCAATGCGATCAGGTTGAGACTGCAAGATCATGGGAGCTTGAGGCAGGTGTATTTGACTCATATAGTTGCCTGTGGCAACTATATTAGTTGACGACATCATATAAATCAAGAGGGGAGAGCCTTAGCCAATCGCGGCGGCTTTGTTCGTGTTCCAGTGTCACCCTGGTTACCAACGTAAGCCGCAATCACAGCTTTCCTCTTCGCCTCGATTCCCCACCCCGCTATGCTCGGAAGGACGCTGCCTGCCCTTTTGCGGCAGGGTGTCGGACGCTCACTTGATCTCGCTACTGGCACTATTCCGCTCCTCAAAGGGCGACGGCGTTGCAGTTGCCTTCATCGGCGCCTTCGCGGGCGTGTACATGTTCTACCGTGGTTTCCGCCTCCTGCAACGCAAGCGTCTGATTCTGAACACACCTGCTTCTAAAATCCGTAGCGCCTCCATGGGTCTGGTTGAAGTCAACGGTCTGGCTGTCGGTCCGTACACCATACTCGCGCCGATCACCGGAGTCCCTTGCTTCTACTTCCACTCCACAGCTTGGCAATGGCAGCAGCGCAGCCGGAACAGCCAGTGGGTAAAGGTTGCGGACGAAAGCCTGCATGTTCCTTTTTTTCTCGACGACAACACCGGGCGGCTACTGGTCGACCCTCAAGGCGCCGAGATGGACATCCATCGCGACTTCCACGATGAATTCAGCACATCTCTCTTTTCCAGCAGCCTGGGAGTTCCCCCGAACATCGCCGATTTTCTGGTTCGCCATGGCGTTTCCACGGAGCAGAAAATCAAGATCGACGAATACTGTATCAAGCCGAAAAACGCGCTCTTCATTCTCGGAACGTTGGCGCAGAATCCCGGTCTGAGCGTGAGTGCAACCCCGGTTCGCAGCCTGACGACGGAGCAGCGCGCAATCTCGTTGCGCTTCCCTGATATCTCAAGCTTCTCCGGCCAAACGGGCGTTACCGATGCGGGGAGAATGCTGTTCTCAGCCTTCAAAGGCGAACCTGCTTCGCCCGCGGGCATCCATCTATTGAGCGACAAACCTCGCGCCCAAGTTTCCGACCCGGCCGAGCAACAAAAGATCACCGCCGCATTAGTCAAAGCGGGCATCACGAGTCCAGCGGCCTGGTCAGCTGCTGGCGTGCTGAATCCTGCTGTCGTGGCCGCTTCTGCCGCTGCCTCAACTGGTGGAGGCGCGGCAGCAGCTCGCGCACCTGAGCAATTCGAGTTGCATCCCCCGGTCGTGCTGATGAAAGGCTCGCACGATCCCGCATTCTTGATTTCCTGGCACAGCCAGCGCGACGTAGTCGGCTCGCTAAGCTGGAAATCCGCATTGATGATCTGGGGCGGGCCCGTGCTCACCCTCTTGTGCGCCTACTTCGTGGCGGCGCAATTCGACTGGCTATGAGGACAACGGAGAAATAAAACAACATGAACACTATCGTCTCATTGGCATTTTTATTTGCGATTCTCGGTCTGGTCGCCTATGGGGTCATGATCTTCAACGGCCTGATCGCCCTGAAGAACGACATCGCCAAAGCCTGGGCCAACATTGACATCCTGCTCAAGCAGCGCCACGACGAACTATCGAAGCTGCTCGACGTCTGCAAAGGCTACATGGAATACGAGCGCGACACGCTGCTGAAGATCACGCAGGCCCGCAGCATGTACCAGCAAGCCGTCAGCGTCGACCAAAAGGCGCAAGCCGACCAAAGCATGACTTCGGCCCTCCGCGGCTTCTTCGCCGTGGCCGAAAACTATCCTCAACTGAAGGCCAACGATAACTTCCTGCGCTTGCAAGGAAGAATCACCGAACTGGAAAGCCAGATCGCGGACCGCCGCGAGTTTTATAACGACTCCGTGAACACCTTCAACATCCGCATTCAGCAGATGCCGGATACCTTCGTAGCAAGTTTCATGAAGCTGACTCCGCGCCCAATGTTCAAAGTGGAAGAAGCCGACAAAGCCGACGTGGCAATGAGCTTCAGCGCAGGAAAGTAATTTCTGAGCAATGGCGTGGGACCGGGTCTCAAGCTCGGTCAGGCCGAGCGGGGCTCGGCACAGAAGCCACATTGGCTTTAACCGCGGTCACCAACCTACGCACTGCCGTACCCCCGCAATCAAATCTTCTCAATTAGAATTACTCCGTGAGCGAAGCTGTTCGCATCGGTATTCTGGGCGATCTCGACCCGGGATCGCGCGGCTACAAGGCAATCAATGACGCCCTGCAGCACTGTGCCACGAAGTTGAAAATCAAGCTCGATTCTCCTTGGATTCCGACTCCTTCTGTTGTCGCTCCCGAGGCCAAGAAACTGCTGGAAAGCCTGGACGGAATCTGGGCCGCGCCCGGTAGTCCGTACAAAAGCTTCGACGGCATGCTGATGGGAATCGAGTTCGCGCGCCGCCGTGATTGGCCATTTCTCGGCACTTGTGGAGGCTTTCAGTACGCGCTCATCGAATGCGCCCGCAACGTGGTCGGCATCAAGGACGCGGACACCGCCGAGAACAATTCCGGCTCCAAGAACATCATCATCTACCCGGTCGCCTGCGCGGTTCCGGACCGCAAGAAGGATGCGCCGAAGCTTTCCGGCATGATTCCTGAAATTCGCCTCCGGCCTGGATCCTACCTGCAATCCTTCTATGGGCGGGATACAGCAACCGAAGAGTTCTTTTGCAACTTTGAAGTCAATCCGGATTACGAATGGGCCGCGATGGAAGCTGGATTCCCAGTCGTGGCTCGCGGCGCCGGGGGCGAAATTCGCGCTATCGAATCGCCCACGCATCGTTTCTACATCGCAACTTTGTTTCAACCGCAGCTTTCATCCAAGGCCGGCAAGCCCCATCCGCTGGTGCTGGCGTTCGTTCAAGCCGCCGCCGACTGGGGAAGAAAGAAACTAGATGATAGTGTTCTAGAGTAAGCATGGCCCATGCTCACGTAGCCGCGGACGCCTCGTCCGGGCGCAAAACAAAAATCTTCCTTTAGCCGCCTAAACTATCCAATCAGTTACACATGAATGATCCCACCGACTCAATCCGCGAAAGCTACGATCGCCTCGCCGAAGAGTACGCCCGCCGAATCTTCGACGAATTGCAGCACAAACCCCTCGACCGCGAACTGCTCGACCGCTTTGCCCGAGAGACCAATGGACGAGGCGACGTTTGCGACATGGGATGTGGCCCCGGTCACGTCGCTCGTCATTTGCGGGATGCCGGCGCTTCCGTATTTGGCCTAGATCTCTCGCCGAGAATGTTGGAGCAGGCTCGCAAGCTAAATCCCGACATCCCCTTTCGTGAAGGAAACATGATGTCGCTCGATATCGCCGACGGAACGCTCGCGGGGATCGCGGCCTTCTATGCCATTGTGAATATTCCCAGGCAATCTTTGGCTTTGGCGTTTCGGGAGTTCCGGCGAGTTCTGCGCCCCGAGGGGCTTCTCCTGCTCGCATTTCATATGGGGGAGGAAATCATTCGTGAGGAAGAGCTCTGGGGCCAGAAAATCTCCATGAATTTTCTTTTCTTTCAACCGTCAGAAATCAGGATCAGTCTTGAAGCCGCGGGATTGCCTGTTGAGGAGGTCGTCGAGCGCGAACCTTATCCAGACGTCGAGTATCCGAGCCGGAGGGCTTACATATTCGCTCTGAAGCCGTGATTGCGAAGTTAGACCGCGATCAACTCGAACGCCGGATAACTCTGTGTCAGCGCACTGAAAGCCTGCACAGGGGAACCTGCGGGCACAGGAAAATAACGCTGCACCGCGCTCTTGAAATTCTCCAGATACGCTTTCAATATCTCAGGTTTGTTCGCGTCCGGAACCGGTCGCAGCTGAAACCGTTGCGCGGTGCTTCCCTTTTTCAACGTCACTTCTCCCGCAGCTTCGGCGTTGCGGACCCACTGCGTGCGTCCGCGGGGAGCCACCAGGAAGCGCTTGCCCCCAAGCTCCAACAGATCGACCGGGGTGGAGTACAAGCGTCCGCTTTTGCGGCCGCGCACCTGCAAAAGATAGATGTAGGAGGGGCCAAGCCCGAGTCCAACCAGAAACCCGAAAATGCGGTTGAAGACTCGTTCGCCGGCCGAAGGTGCAAGAAATTCAGGGGAAGAGGAGGTCATAATAAAATTCAGATGCCGCTAGTTCGTGGCCCGATTCTTGAAATACCATCGAAGAATATCCTGGAACAGTCGGGGGGGAATCGGCTCAACGTCGAAGGCAGCAGACAGAGCGTCCGTTCTACACGCTGGGTTCAGTCTGAATTCTCGGGGCCGGATTTGCAGGCTGCTACGGAATCGGGGTGGGTGCCAGTCGGTTCGCCTGCTTTCAGATTGAATTCCAGACTGGCGCTGTCGGAGCGGATGCCGATTGGGCCTTCGAGATTAGCGGCTTCCGGGCCGACTTCTCCTTCCCAGACCTGGTGGTCGTCTACGAACACGCGCAGTTCTTCTTTGTTCATTTCGGCGCGGAGGGTGTGGGTCTCTCCGGGGCGCAAGTGAGGCACATCAGTCGCCTTTCGCGGTTTGACGTTCTGGTAGCCGTGGTTGCTGCACTCTGCGCTGGTGTGCTGGGTGGGATTTCGTTTCACCGAGACTACCAGCTTCGACTCAGGTTCGATGCGCCACATCGCATAGACCAGGTTGCACGGGTCA